>JAAUXT010104636.1_pt1 | contig 28674 bp, 28 predicted proteins | sample 7278171 | NCBI WGS metagenome assembly JAAUXT01 (sample SAMN14350112, study PRJNA611818) | marine sediment metagenome | isolation source: surface marine sediment (1.8m) | place: French Polynesia: Moorea | collected 2018-08
CTGTTCTTCTGGCATTCTGAAGTACTTGAAAAACTCATCATTGGCTGTTCCTGCAGTCTTTCTGAGGTCTTGCATGAGGTGGTGGTACTCTCCATGAGAAGCCCATGATCTGTTCACCAAGCTGACCCATTCTGCACGACATCTTCTGATCTGTCTGGCTTTGGGTATCTTTTTCTTTTTCTTTTTCTTCAAAATCAACCATGCAGCAGCCAGTACAGCAATGTTCCCATCAGTGAGAGGAAAGATCAACACACACACCAACTGGATGAGGAAAAACAGCTTCATTTCAACTGAATGTCTGCAACAGAACCAAAGCGCCAAAAGTTGGGGACACCCCTGGAGAATCCCAACTGCCCCATCCTGGGTCAGCCCGTCCAGCCACTGAATGTCTTTTGGATCTAGAGGCCGGGCGGGGCACCCCACCTGGGGGGACGGGGTGCCCTGCAACTCATCCAGTATGTGTGAGTACATAGAAAAAGCCTGAGATCCATCCAGTGGACGCAACAGGTGCGTTGTGGGGCGCCCCGTCCCTCCGGGCGGGGCGCCCCGCCCGGCCTCAGTGTGTCCGCGCCCTCACAATGCCGTTTGGTGGTGCACTGAAATGTTTTTTTCATGAAAAACTGAAAGTTCGGAACTTTCAATACAAATGCAACACTTCTCTTTGGTTCGGGCAACAAGGTTTCACAAGGAACAGCGTCTTGAGTTTGGCACAACTCACTCGCGCCAAGAGAACAAGAAGTCCCGGTATAACAGGCACGTACGACGACCAGGCATTCTTGACGGCCCTCATTGAAGGTTGTCAAAAATGCCTAGAATTTCAGGTGTGGGCGAAAACCAGCCAGGCAGGTCATCAAGAATGCCTGCCAAATTTCCGGCATTCAGGATTACCCTCATTGAAGGTCGTCAAGAATGCCTCGAATATGAGGTGTGGGTGTCAACCAGCCAGGCAGGTTGTCAAGAATGCCTGATACACCGGAAGCGGGGATCCGATGGTCGCGCGCCATCTTGTCTTCCATACTGCATCTCATGAAGGGGGAATTTGGTCTTAGTGGGAGCAACAGCCTGAGTGGCCGGGGGGGCAATGGTGGGGGTTATGGTTTCTGGTAGAGGGTCATGGCCCAGGTGCGGGTTTTAACCTTGGTTGGGGGGTGTCATGGCCCTGGCGACCTTTTTGTGGCGAGGATTGCAACACATTGTCACTGCATTGCAAGTAATGAAAGGCTTGTCAATGCAGACGGTTTGGTTTTGGACAGTTTGCGACATCTTGGATTCTGGCTCGTGAAGGTTGTAAGATCCAGATGAAGTCGGACTCCATTTGGAAACAGCTCACTGGTCTGAATCTAACTGGGCTTTAGCGCTCGACCAGGCTCGAAGTTCTCTGTGAGATTGCTTCCTGTCAATTTATGACAGAGGCAACACACAAAACAACCGTTATATCATTGTAACATTTTCGCAGCGCGAGGCCCTCAATCACAAGCTGGGATCAATCCATTCTCGTCCGTGTCACACAGCAACAAGATGTTTTCGCGCGATTAGTGTGAAACATTGCCACAAATGATGGCAACAATGAATGATAAACTGCACGATCCATGTTGGGCGCATGATGTGTTGATTGTCATATTCAGGAACTTATCCTTGTCTTTCGGGATGTGACTGGCTCAAGTGAGATTTTGGAAGGAAATAATCCCGCAAGGGAGGATTCTTGAGCGACTGTGAAGATGCGTCCTTGGGCAGGTTTCCTGGTGCTAATCACGCTTTCGCACTGCGGATAATGACGCGACAACAGTCTTTGTAGATCTGAATGTGGGGGACTACAGATGAATCGTTCTCACTGTCGTCGCTTCGAAGGGACGCACATATCGAACCATCAACCTTCCACAGTCTTGCAAAAAAGACTTTTTTCACACATTGTCCAGAAGAAGACCAACAACAGTTCACGATTCGATTGTGCCCTTCTGGTGTTGGCAGGTGCAATTCATTGGTTTGTAGAAGCTTGAACACAAGAGTAAAATCAGTACGCAACCGAGTAAGCACGACAGGTTCCTTTGCTCCTTCAAAGGCGAGGCTCTTGCACTCACTCAGACTCAGAACGTTTCATTCAAAAATGCTTTGTCCAATTTGTGACACAGCAGCAAACGTCTTTCATTCGCCAAATGTGCCGCGCACGCAGACGTAAGGTATTAATTTTGTATTTTGGCTTTGTCGTGAAGCCATGCTTCTTGCAGTACCTGCTCATTCGTCATCATGACTCAATTAGTCGAATTCTCAAGACAACATCTCGGAGATTAATTTGAGGACAATGAAATCCTGTCCACGAATTATTCCTTGCTTGTAGCATTCCGAAATCTGTTGCTTTTGTCATTGTGTGAACTCACACACAACGATGAAGAAGAGATCTTAAAACCCAGCACTGCTGAACTTTGATGCGATTCTTGTAGATTTTACCGTTGTTTCAGGTTGCAGAACGCAGGTGCGCATGCACCTGTTCCGTACGAACAGGAATCAAACTCGCCAACGCCAGAATCTTGAAAATCCTGCTGATCAGTGACCCGCGGAGACAATGTAGAAACGAACTTCTTGTTGGAATCTTTGCGATCTCGCTGGGAAACAAAACATCTGCACAAACAAATTCACACCACAAAAACAGTATACGTTTGTGGTGCTTTCGTCGGCAGATCTTCCACCCCTCCATTCGCAGGAGGAAACGCACGAAAGTCTCTTGAACCTCTTGTCAAGAAATCTGAAAGCAAAAACACCGAAGTGCGTACTTGTCCACAGCAAAGCTGCAGAAGACGGAAAGTGAACAGTTGTTTGGTCGCTGCTTCAGCCGGGTTGATGCATGGGAGAGGCGCAAGCTGTGCTCAAACAAGGCGCTAAATGAATGCAAATGAATGGAAGGCAAAAGTGAATGAAACCAGAAACCATTTTCAGTAGACTGGAAAAGAACTATTCAGCATTGTCTCGCTCGAAATACACACACATTGGTTTTCCTGCTGTTTCTGGCAGTGACAAATGAACGGTTTTTTTCGCGCTCGTGTTTCAGAGAGCCAAGACACCTTGCATCATTGTGGTTCCTGTTCAGTCTGATGTCAGATCATCCGTGGACTGCCTCACAGACAACTGTTGTCTGTCGTGCACTGAAACTTTGAATCACTCATCCAACATTATCGTTGCCTTGACATGTCAGGTTGTCTGTGTTGTTTGGTCGCTCCTCGTGAATCAAAAGGCAAGAGAACCCAGGCGGGCAGGTGGTGGGCAGGTGTCTGACCTTTTCAGAACGAACAAACCTCGGTCAGTACGTTTCATGCAAGGAGGTGCACGCCTCTTGGGACAACGGTCTTGTGCACTGCTTCTTTTTTCCAATTTGAACATCATCAGGGAGCGAAGTACTGATTTCAGCTTCTGGGCGCTGCACATTTGGCCAGATGGCGGGGCCCTGGATAACGAGGACTGATCTAGAAAGGTAATCACTGGTATTGATCATCGTTTGTGACTAGTTTGTCGGTTTGCGCTGTTCAGTATCAAACCAACTCCTTCGAGTGTGCAGCTTGCAGACTTTTGTGTGGGACTGAGGGACTTAAACATGCTCGAAAGCAACAGAGGACCGTGGGTGAGACAGGTGTGCTTCTTCACGAATGTCAACCAAAATTACACTCGTAGGTATCGTTCCATGTGTGTTCACAGAGAACGAGTGTCAGAGTGGGGGCACAGGTTGGTTCTGAACACATGTGGGACGAAAAACAGTGAAAGAAGAACACAAAACATCCACGGATTCAAACCAAGAGAACAAATACAAGGTGGAGTCTATTTGTCCTGTTCTCAGATTCCAAGTTTGCAGTTCTAGCACGGGTGTTCCGCTTCTTGGTTTGGGTCCTCGTGTTTTCCCGCGAACAATGCCAGCTTTCCAATGATGAACATATTCAAAGCAGCTGAATCATCACCACTGCTGTCTTAAATTGTTGGAGTTAGAAAAAGTGTGACTCGCACATAGACTATCCGTTGAAAGTCAAAGATGTGCACTCCATGAGGTGGAACAAAGGCTTTGGCCTGCGTTGTGTTTTGCCCTTATGAAGCTGTGGCTGCGCATTGATATGTAAAATTGACATCGGTGCTGTTCGAGAGTGGCTGGCCAGTTTCAGCACATTGCGACCATTTTGAGGAGCGGAGTGAGGTTCATTTGAAAATGCCCCTCTTTCAATCTCCCTCGAAGTAATTTCTTCAGTGGAAAATCTGTTCTGGCGAACATTTCAGTGAAAGCTCTGTGTTTGATGTGGGCGTGACAATTGTGAGAAATACACCAATCCAGCAAGGTTATTTCGGATGTAACATTGCCAATTTTCGCACGATTGTTGGTCATGAAAAATGATGAGGATGGCCGCCAAAAAAAGGTGCCTGTTGCCATGAACAAAATTCCATTCGGCTTTGTTCAACAAGAGAAACATCTACATCCTGCCTTTGGTCCACACCATTATCTTGTGTGAGATCTCATTGGTACCAGTGCCATCTCACAGTGCCTCCAGAGGCCATCCAATAATGAAGCAGAGGAACGGTCATGTGAATGATCGTTGTACGGCAGGAACCTGGGTGGGTGTGAGCTGGGTGGGTGTGTCTGGTCCCTGACGCTCTGCATGTGTGCCCAATGAACGATGTGAAAGTTCAGAAGCCGCTGAAGAGGGATGGGGAGCAGGCAGAACCTGAACCTCTTCGCTTCCGAGAAGCAGGGTTGTTGACGACGTATGACATGCAAGTGCCTCGTTCGCCGTTCCTGTCTTGTTGCACCTCCGCACACACAGATCGGTCCACGGAGGCTGGGTCCAGCTACCTTCCACGTCTGCTTAGAACCTGTGCCGGACGTGAAAGCTCTGTGTTTGATGTGGGCGTGACAATTGTGGGAAATACACCAGTACAGCAAAGTCTTCTGGGCCTTCTGACGCCGCAGATGTTTTTACAGTCCGAAATTCTGAAAGTTTCTCCTCTGCTTGTTTGTGTTTGTTTTTTTGTGTTTGTTTGTGACTGTGGGATGAACAAACTAAGGTTGGTTTATTTTGAAATAAACTGTTAAATTTAACGGGCAAAAAACCAAGGTTAATTGACCGCTACCTGGGGCAAATAAACTGCAAGATTTCCCAGTGAATTTCAAAAGCAATGGTTGTTTTGGTCCAGGATGTGCGTGGGAAAATTAGCTGTTTATGGTGACCCCCCCCCCCAACACACACACAAGAACAAGAAATTTCAAAACAAACTGTTGAAAAAGTCAACCGTTTGTTGCAAAAAAAAAAGATATTTTGTTGGTTGGTGGGCATAGGTGGATGCTTGTATCGCTCATAAATACAATTTTGAGGGTGGTATTGAGTTGTGTCCAACATCCAGCACCTTCTTTCATTTGTGCATGTCTGAAGCTTCACGCCCAACCCTCTTGCAAAGGTTTGGGTACCTCATCACAATCCTGGATTGAACCCCAATGTTGCATTTGCTGGAAGATGATGACATTACTCCGGAGAAGTCGTCAAAATTTAAGCCCAAGAAAACTGATTTACGTTTGTGCAGGAACAGGATCACGAATCAAAGGATTTGAAATGATTGCCAGACAAGCCAACATGTAAGCAACACCACATGAATACACAAATCAAAACATGTTTGTAATCTGCCGAGCATTCAACCTGAACATCTGAAATATCCACGTGCAGATCTTTCCGTGTCCAGAAGTCAACAATGAAATCGATTTCGAACGTACTTGTCTGTTGTCTGCCACGCAAAAATACCTGACGCGGTGTCATATCCACCGTCGTTGTCTGCCAGAAAACAACAACGGGGCACACCAACCACCTGGGGCGTTATATGCCTGTAGAATTGGCTCAATTTGTGCACCTTGACAAGTCTTTTTTCCACAACGTTGCTTGGACGCTGCCAATTTGGGGATCCCGATCCCGAAGAGTGGATCTATTATCCATGGATTTCAGTGCAAAACATCCGCTTGCTTGATTGCATGTGTGTTTCTTCTTGCTTTTCTGAACTGGACGATAAACCCGGGTACGGAAACTGAGAGACTTCAAACTCCGGAGGCCTGAGGCGTCTGAGTCCACGACCCTGAGAATCCTCAGGTCTGAGATTCAATGAGTGTCACAGTGAGTGTGAAACTCAAAGGCCTGATGCCTTTGAGTCCACACTCACCACTGAAACTGAGAGACTTCAGGTCGCTTAGTTTTTGCACTCACCTGAAACCCACTGGCCTGAGGCTCACGAGTCCAGGAGATTCAGTTTCGTTTCGCTGGCAAGTGTTTCTGCACTTTTCCTTTGCTGGTTCAATACGAACACAAAAGCAGCTTGAAAAAGGAAATTGCCCCTGTGTGCACGAGCAAAACCTTGTACTTGTGATCAACGACAAGCAAAACTTTTGATTGTCTCAAAAGTTGAATATTCGAGCTTCAAGTGCTTTGGCAGACCAACCGACAGACTGTTGCCTTTATTTGCCAACTCAATCAATTCTCAATCAGTTGAGATCAATCGCAATCATCTTTGCAGAATGGATTTCCAACTGACATTCCGGCTTCAAATTTGTAAGTTCCCAATCAATTAGATTTTGTTTTGAAGACCTGTGACAACTGCTGCCAGCTAAAGAAATTCAAAAGTCAACATACGCGAGGAAGCAGCACCGATCTTCATCGAGCGTTTTTGCCTGTAAGTTTGTCAGTGATATTCGTTGCACTGTCCTGCTGCAGTGGTCATCTGTCAAGCCTCCAGTTGATTTTACATGGAGAACATCACAATGAACTTTTCTAGGGTCAAAAGCTGCAAAGCCCGTGTCTTCGAGATGAACACTGAACTTTGATCAAGCTTGGCCCTTTTGCGCTGCTGTTTTTCTGTGTATACATTCGAAAAGTGAGTTTTCTTCCAAAATTGGCAACAGGGTACGTACCCTGCGAGTTGACACCCAGAATGTCAAACTCTCTGTCATTTCAGCCAAGACAAATGGCATTCTCACATCCAAACTGTCCGGCTAACACTGGTTCCTGACTTCCTAAGTAAGCTTGTTGTAGTAGAGATAGAAACCTGCACATGTGTTCTGGAGAAAACAAAGTCCAAGTTGATCCGGTGGTATCACAGCGGCTGTTTCAGAGACATCAACTTGATGAAGTTTCAATCTCTTGATGAGGTGTGGAGAATCAGTGGTCTGATAAGGTCAGCAGATATCTCGCAATCAACTTCCGTGAGTCAACCGATCTTCTTGCTGCAGGGTCATCCTTTCCACAAATGCCGTACACAAATCCAAAATTCAACGAAGTGGTGACGCCAGGAGAGAGACGCCGCAAAATTAAGAAAAAAGTGAAGTTCAGCACGCGCCACCTGTGACACAAAAAGGGCCCATGTACAATTTATATTGAGCAAGCAACTAATTAATTGAACAGATGGACAACCAACGAACTGAAGAAACAACCACACAAAGACGAGCCAAGCTGCAGGACAATTTTCAAAGTGGCCTAACGCTTGCGCAGTGCTTCGTGCTTCTCTCACATCAATCGTGGCGTCCGTAATCAACAAGCCAACAACGATTCAGTCGGTAGATTAACGACCCAAATGCAGGATTTCCACGAATTGTTTCAGGAACTCGATTCGAATCTCTTTTGTCTGCCAACCAATTCAATGGTCTCGATTGAGGCATAAAATTTTTGCCGTGTAAAATGTGATGATTCACACGCTCACACAGTTCGAGGTTTCAGCCTGAAATGGTTTCAATCAGAGAAATCACTCACAGCTTGAGATGATTGGTGTTGAATCTGCTCATGTGTTCAAGCCAGACTGGGTAACTGACGGCTTCTTCCAATGTGTTGTTGGCATACTGGTGGCACAACTCAGCCAAGAACCAAGCTGTTTTGCGTTCCATCAGAAGTGAGATCAAGACGCAGTTTCTTTGGCATTCTTATGTGTTTTCTTTGGTGAGCAGAAATGGATGACGGGTGATGTCATCCAAGATTCGTTGTTAGGCTTGGTTGCTTGTGAATTCACAATCTCACCTTGTCCACGTCATTGGGAGCTGCGTTGTCAATTTGTCACAAGCAGCATTTGGCACATTGTCGGACGTTTCCAAAATGAGTCTCTGGGGTCCCTGCGAAACCAAACGATCTGTGCCCACTTCCATGAAAACCTGAGGTCCTTTGACAGAGAGGGAACAGACCTTTCGTCAAGAAAGTTGTAATTCTGATTTTGCTGTGGAAGCTTCCAAAATGCCCTCTGTAATTTCGGATTGAAAGAACCTCCCATGAAAGTGAAAACGAAATTCGATGAAAAACCATTCCACACCCATCAGCCGTGGGACATTGTTCAAGTGAATCACAACGAGACTCAGAGGACTTTGTCACAAACTTCAAAGAACGACGTTCCAAGTCAGACCCACGCAGTCGTGGCTTTTCTTGCGACTGAGCCAGGAAGCGGTACGCATGAGAACTTGGCTGTCGTGCTAATGGTCCCAAAAAATTCACTGCGTTGCACCCACCATCCAGAAGCTTCTGATCAGTTCTTTATGCCTGGCCAACTTGAAGCCATGTTTGCCCCAATTCTCTGAACCAGTCAAAAAGATTGTGTATCCACGGCTGACACAACCTGTTTCCCGTTCTTTGTTTGAAGAGAGCCTGGTTTCAGAAGTGAAACCATCACAGACACAAAAGTGGACGTGGAATACACAGGTCCGAACACTGGCTCTTCTCCCAGAAACACCCTCAAGTGCAAAAAACACGAGTTTTGCAGCAGTTCTCCTCATCCAATGCCATGTTTCCTTGCTTGGCTAGACAACGTCTTGTGTGAACTTACGAGCTTTCAGCGCAAATCAACGAGGTACAAGCATCATCTTCAAGCTTGGAAAGGACAACATTGGAACAATCAATTGGTGAAGGTCTTTGGTTGCAGAATTATTTTTCAAAATGAAACAAAAACATTGAACTCTGACAGAATGAAAAGGTCACTGCATCTATTGTCAGCAGAATCAGTCGAGACCAAAGACGCTAGAATTGCGAAATGGTGAGTAACTGAAGCTTGTGAAATCCCACACAAAGGCGGGAGGAATAGGGGGAGTGCTGACAAGCAAGAACTATTGGCAGTGTCTATGTCCCTTTCTCTTCTGTTCAATGCTCAAATTTGCCACAACTTGAAATTGAGACCATCTCTCTCCCGGGTTCGTGATCTTGCGCGGACAGACAGATTTCGGTTGACTTTCAGTCTTGAGGCAGACGTTCCCCATTTCCTGAACTTCAAAACCCTCATGTTGGGAACGAAGAAGAACAAAGGGATGAGGCGATACCACGCACGTTCTTTGCCAGTCTGCACAGTTGTGAGCCGAATCAGTTCGTTGCGTTGCTGTTTGTACTCCCTCGGGTTGGATGAAAACCCCCAGACGAATCTTCTCACGGGATTTGTTCGCCGTCTCATTTCAGGCCTCATCCGTCGACTCCCACCATGGCTGCGGGGCTGCTTGTCACCACTCGCGCTCCGGCCAACTTCACGGATGTGCTGCTGATGAATAACGTGTCCAACATGACGAATCACAGGACGGACACGGAGGACAACTCCCTGTACTACGTCCCGCCGGGCCTCGTCGTGCTCCTGTCGTTTCTGTACGGATCTATCAGCGCTGTGACCGTTGTTGGAAACTTTCTCGTCATTCTGGTGAGTAAAACTCAATTTGTGAACTTTATAACTGCCGAGAAGTTATTTTTGTGGCCACATCTCATCTGGTGGGGGAACATGTGAAAAGCAAAATCTGTGAAGCCATTCAGCGGTTCACAAGAACCACAGTCGTAGCCAAACAACAAAGCGCGTGTGGGACTCGTCTTTGAATCAACAGTGACAAGTGGATCAGGTTCGAAGATGCGCTGTAAAATATTTTTTGCCACTTCACGTTTCTTCAACAGGCGATCCTGAGAAAAGGCAAAAAAGACACTCACACTCACTCGTGGAGGAACAATTCTGGGAAGGGACATTGGCTTTCATGCGAAGTAAAACACACGAAGCCATTTCAGTTGGAATTATCTAGTTGTTGTTCATTTGCAAAGTTAGACACAGGTACAGGAAGCCAGTGGGAGATCTGCGTCTGCACAATGCAGCCAAATTTGATGTAGGAAAATCCGTTTTGGATGGTGTGCAACACACGGAGTTCCGCACAAAAGGAGCTTTTATTTGATCAAGCCTTTTGTGAGTTCCCACCGCAACACACGGTATGAACTGTCTAACCTTTCTCCGTGCGTTGTAACGATTACGGGTGTAGGTGCTGGCGCAAGTAGTTGATTGCTGGTCAGATTCTACAGTCTAGATCACAGCGTACCCGTACGAGCGTATTGTAGTTTGGCTACTGTAGTTGATCAGTAGCAGTCTTCACGACTGAAAATGTCCGCATCAAAACTTCTGCTGATCAATCGAGAAGGTTCACGGCGCTAGCCTGTTGTCCATGGACAAACCCCGCGGGTTCAGTCTCAGCATTCGTGTGATGCTGAAGTAACCCACTGTGTGAAACTTCGCAAAGCGAACGTTTATCTCAATGGAGGGAACCTGACTCTTTCAAACACAGTAAGTTCCAAGGCTCGAACGCAATAAAAACACCGGCATTCCAGGAGGCTTGCATCTTGAGCCTTCCTAATCTTGTTCCGAAACTTCCTGAGTGGAAATGGACGTTCCTAGTTGATTGTGAGTTCTTGAGACTTTCTGGTTGTCACACGTTTTTTCGCGTTTCTGTTGCAGGTGATTCTGAAGAACAAGGGCATGCAGACGGTGACCAACTTCTACATCGCCAACCTCGCCGTCGCCGACGTCATCGTCGGAATCTTCGCGATCCCCTTCCAGTTCCAGGCGGCCCTGCTGCAGCGCTGGGATCTGCCCGAGGTGCGTGCACGAATACAAATCACCTTGTTGGACTCCATAGCCGACTTCTAGCAGGGAAGTTTCCTGCCGCCATCTTAGAGCTCAGGCCTGGTCAGGAGTCCTGTCCTGAATGTCCTTTTGATGTCCAGCACGAGTTCGTGTGTTGCGCTGAGATTTCCTCAGGGCATCGGAGCCTGTGCTGACCCCCAGAGAAAATGAATTGACGCACCTGTTGTTTTGCTCAGCAGGTCCCATTTGTTTTCCTTTCAAACGTGTCGAGAGAACGAAGTTGACATTGAGCCTCCTCCTCCGCAACATCGCCTTACCCTTGACTGGATCCTGAATTCACCCCACCATCCGGCATGATTTTATTCTCAAAATTGTTGTACGCTCGGTCATGGAATCAGAGAAAATGATGATCACCTTGCCGTCCCTGAGCAACATGCACTGGGTGTGTCATTCGTTCTGTGCATGGACCGAGAAAAGATTCGAGAGAAAAGGACACGTTCTTGCTGCATAGATTCAGTGTTTCCTGTCTGTCTCATCACAAAAACATAGGCGTGGTGAATCCGTCTCGTTTCGGCGCTGCGGGGATCTGAAATGAGTTCTGAAAGTTTCTCTCATCTTTTGTGAGGACGAGGCGATTGTAAACTCGAATTGGAGGAAAGGCCTTTCCGTACATGCATATCGGCGAGGACACCCAAGGTGTGGGTAAATCCCATCTGATCTGTGTGATCCTTGATGCGGGCGAGGCTTCCACCTCCTCTGTAGTCTGGCACCGAGACCCTGCCTGCCCAGACTCGGCTGGTCGGCGACATGAGTGGAAAATTATAAAACCCACCAGTCAAACAATCCCGCCTTGCCTTCTCGAACACAGAGGAACCTGTGTTTGGCCGAAGACACACTGAGCGGTATATCTTGGGTCAGATGACATTGTCAGATGCTTTTCAAATTTGCAATTGTGTCACAAGAATTGACAGAGTGCAGCTCATCAAGTTCATACTGCATCTTTTAGTGCTTTATGCACTCTTTTGATTGTTTGAAAGAGCCCAACTGACATGAACAAAATGTTTTTGTGCAAATCAGCAAAGTTTGGTTGAAAGAGTTACAAAATGCGGCACCGATGACTTTTAGAGACATCATGTTCACAAGATGATTCATTCTTCCAGTGCTATCGAATGTTAGCCGAGTGATTTGAAGAAGTGCATTGCTTTGTAAACGTGTGTACAGAGCAGAATACGTAAAATGACCATTCAGTTTTAGAAAAGCCATTTTGATTGGTGCAGCTCAGCAGCTTCATCTGAAATTTCCCGCTGTGTGTCTCCAGCCCTTCCTGTTGAAAAGCGAACAAAAGTCCAAAACGGACAAACAGCATTCCACCGAAAACCTTGTGCAGACATCTTGCTTCTCCAGACCCTTCTGTTCGCGTCCCTTGCTATCGTCTCGCGGCGAAATGCTGGCGACAACGTACGACTTCTCGTGATGAATTTTGACGAATGGACAACAAAACTGATAAACAATTCCTTTCTGATCTTGCGAAAGCACAAACTTGAGGAAAGTGTGTTTATTTGGGAGGGGAAGAATTCTGCATCTGTTTTGCCCACAAGCACACCGAAGACTTGCTCGTGTTCCCTCCTGTCAAAATGATGAATCGTGTTCACCAGCGTGAGACAAGAACAACATCCCGCAAGCCTGGATGCTGCTAGCAAAATGAAATCTTGCTCATTTTGAAACAAGAATCCACACCTTAATCCATCTTTGCAAAACACGGATGTTGCCTGATCCGTCACTGATGGGCAGTAGTCGTTGATCGGAACAAAAGCCCTGGCGAGATCGTCTCTCTTCTGACAGCGTGTTCTCGCAAACCTTGGGCGGGTAATAAGACTTGTCTCGGTGTGTGCAGATAAGTCCTTTGAGAAGACGATGAGTTGTCCAGGAGCGACCAAGTGCGGCTGAAAGGTCTTTATTGTTTGCTGCTCTGTTCTCTGGAAAGCAAGCCTTTTGTTTTCCAACATTCTTTGAGCTTCCACGCTGATGATCAACCTGTTCAAGACAAGACACAATCCAAGATTCTTCTGTATTTGGTGAAAAGAACAAAAGCACAGTGACTCCAACCGTGGATCAAGAAGTATCCTGACTGCCACCAGATCACCACCCCTGAAAGACACCTCGCTTTCTTCTTTTCAGGTCCTGTGCACCATCGCCCCTTTTGTGTTGGAATTCACAGTGAACGTGAGTGTGTTCACACTGGCCGTCATCTCACTGGACAGGTACATGGCCGTCATCTATCCGCTCAAGCCCAGATGTTCCCGGACTGTTGCCAAGGTAGGTGAAGTCATTGAGAATCACAGAGAACAACGTTTTTGTCTTTCTCGGCTGAACATTGATTGGAGTGCAAGAAACTGAGTTTTGTTGCCCTCCTGCCCAGGTGGTGATGACGTGTGTGTGGATCTTCTCGCTCGGCTCGGGGCTTCCGGCCGCCATCGTGTTTCGAGTGGAGCAGGTGCGCGTCGAGGACCACTCGCTCGTCACCAAACCGTTCTGCTACCCGCAGTTTCCCGAGCTCAACGGCGTCAATATGGGGAAGGTGAATGTTTCTTTTCTCAAGTTGGTGCTTCGAGAAAGACATTTCCGTGCCGCGTACGTTCACAGACGCTCCTCACCGAGAGACCCATTTTGCACATAATCGGGGGTGGTTCGCAGTGTGCGCCCGACCAAAAAAGACAACAAACAACAACAACAACCAAATGACAACTTCAGCGTGTGACTAACTTCTGTCGCCTGTTTTCCTGTCTGTGTGTGACTCCCGATGTTTCTTGTCGCAGGTGTACCGCCTGTACCTGGTCATCGTCCAGTACTTCTTCCCGCTGCTCATCATCAGCTTCGCCTATTTCCGCATCATGCACCGCATCTGGGGCAGCAAGGCGCCCGGTGCCTCCCTCAACTCCCGCGACCAGATCATGAACAAAAACAAGAGAAAGGTAGGACCACACATTTTTATGGCGGTCGAAGATCAGCTTGTACCCAGAAGTGGAGTTACACGGTCCGCGTGTCTTTGCATCCTGCAGCCCGTGCGCAATCCTTTGCACGTCACTGGACAAGATCCATCAGACATGCAGCGCTTAGGCTTCACTGCATCTCTTCGTTTGATTTGATAATAAACTCTCCGCTGGCCTTTTTTCTGTGGCAAGATTGGGACAGCTGTCTATTTATAAATGGAAGGTACAGCATCGTGTGAAACCCACTTGTGCCGGTTTGTCGGCGTGACGGTTGGATCCATCTCGCTTAGAGATCCTCACTCACAGCCAGCGTTGATGAAGATGATTGTGAGTTTGACCACGGTGTATTCCATCCGCAATTTGTGGATATTTATGCGTCCCCTGCAACCCTCGCGGGAAATCACTCGTATTTTACGCATCAACACAAAAGTCATGCCCGTCAATTTCTGTCCTGAGCCAAGAGACTCCGCCTGTCTTCAAAGGATAACAACGCACTGTGAGGGTTTGATTCGGGGAAATGACATTGTTGCTGTGTCACAGAATGTTTGATGTTACAGTGATTTTTCAAACACGAGGGAGGGTATTGTGCTCAAGCAAAACTTGGGTCTTCTGCACTTTCCCCAGCAGTGAGTCAACAGCCGTGTGACGCCTGGAGCCTTCATGGAAAAATTGTCTTTTGTGCACAAGCGAAGCTGCTGCAATTCACTCACTGGATCAATGCCAGTGGACCATGCATGGAAATCGCCCAGAGAGGGGCCGTTTCCTAATTCTGCGGGGTGGTCTCCAAATTACTGCCGATGTCTTGAGATTGTAGTTTGATGAGTTCACGGAACAAGGCCTGATCAAGTGAATTTCCTTGGAGATCCGCTTGAAACCAACCGTTCAGAGAAAACTGCCTTTGGAAAAGAGGCCGACTCAGGGTGTTGTTTCAGCAAACTCTGAACATCAAGCTGCAAGGAAGAGACGGGAAATGTTTCAGAACTGAGAGTGGCCACAAGTTCCCGTTGACCACAGGTCGGACAGAAAGCCTTTCTGCAAGTGTTTTTTCGAGTACATGTACGCTCGTACATCCTCCGCTGCTTCTGGCAAAGCGTACGTGCATCTCTTTGTGCGACTGTCAGTCCTTCCGGTTCGTGTCATTGTCATCCGAGGAATATCGTCCCACACAGTCTCCAAAATTCCCTGTTTCTTGGCCGACAATAGACATCTAATGTCACCCACGGTTGACCGTCTTGTATCCAGAAAGTTTGTTGTTGTTTTGAGTCTCTTGTGAAAGCAAGGAGAAGCAAGAACAAATCTTCTTGAGTTGGTACTTCAGCAACGATGACCTTTGAGTCTGCGCACGTGTGCCTAGCTTTCGGTTCTGCCCTCTGGTCTCGGTTTCAGAAAGTCTCTTGACCACCCATTACGTCCACAACCAGGGACACCCTTGTCGAGGTCCCCCTCCCTCACCATTTCAATCCGGATCAACCAGAGCAGGTGACTTGGTGGACTCGCAAGGACGAGTGGTTTCTGGTATTGTTCAAGGCATTGTTTGCTTGAACAGAAGCAAGATAAGCAAAAGGTAGGACAGAAGAGAATGTTTCTCTTTCTCAGAGTGTACGAATTCTCACCATCGCAGTCGGTGCAAGAAGTCTGCAGTTAGGGGCTGGTTGTGTGGACTGGTCAAGTCCACGTCTGTTACGTGTAGCTGAGCTCTTGACACCGTCTCCCTCGATTGTGTGTGTGAAAGAGAGAGAGAGAGAGAGAGAGAGAGAGAGAGAGAGAGAGAGAGAGAGGGAGAGGGCGGGGGGGGGTTGCATTGTGGCGGAACAAACGGTCTGAAATCCCTGTTGGGAAAACCTTTTCTTTGACACAACAGATACCTTCACAAACAGTGTGCTTGCTTCATGCTGACAAGAACACAAGAACATCTGATTTGATGGTGCTCTGAATGAAGCAGAATCTACCAAATTTATCAGTTGACGTCTTTGGCGTTACAATTCCAAAACTAAATAATGCAAGCAAACAGAAAGTAGATCAAACTTTGAGCAGACAACAAAGGAACGAAAAGCATCAACAAACCAAAGAATAATACGCTCTGGAATGAAGAGAGTGTCTCTGCTCGAGCAGAAGCCCGCTGAAATGATCAGCCAATTGAGTTCGCATTTGATCGTGAAAGCGTGTGCGGCAGTTCCTGCACTCCTGCAGTGTGTATGAATATGGATAAGACCATCCACTCTCCTCAGGTAAATGGCAAACAAGGCTCGCATGAATATGCACACGCACAAGACAATATCCGCCTCAGCTAATTGTTTGTGAGACAAGCAGACTGAAGGAGCAAAGGAAGTTCAGAACAACTCTGGGATCCTTGCCTTGTCATTTCAGTTCAGACCTGAAAAGAACGCGGAGAACATGCTTGTGGGAACTTGTTGCGCAAAGTGAATTGATACTCGTTGCTGAAAAAAAGAACAACAAAACATGTTGGTTTTTCGTGAACGTGAGCAATTAATGTCTTTGGTCTTTCAAGAATTTGAGTGAGAATGTCTCAGATGAAAAAACTTGCGTTGATGTGATAACTCACGACTTCAATCTGGTTCCATTGGCTGGTATCCAATTTCACCAAAATTAGAATTTCGAGACTGAATCAAACTGTTTGAATCTGAGGAGGGTGCAAAACAGCGTGCAGTTTTGAGGCGGCTTGAAACTTTGTTTGCCATCTCCACAAAGTGGTAGTTGCCAAACAACACTAAATTGTTGAAATATCCTCCAAGCAAACTTTGAATGGAAGTAACCAACGTTTGTCTCGCACACCAACACGGAGTCCTGGATCTCCTTCACGTCATCTTAGTTTCACTAGTCTTCGTGCAGAAAAAAAAAACTTTCTCTTTCTTTTTTGTCCTGGATTTGGTGATGTTTCACTTCCTGCTTTTACTCAAGCATCTGGTTCTGATTGTTACTGAGTGGTGAAGGCCAATCTCCGCCAATACTGCATGTGCCCGCAAGCAAGCCGTTTTCGTCTGTTCCCTGTCAGGCAAAGACTCCAAAAGACGTGTGTTGGACAAATTCGGGAGACAACTGCTTTGATTGACGGAAGGAAACCAAGTGAATGATCCTCTGAAAAGGAAACGAGCAAAAAAGAAAAAAAAAGAAAAGACGTTCCGCTTGCTTTTTAAACCTGACCAGAATTCAACCCTGCATGCACCACAGAAAGTCACATCCCAATTCTTTTCATGGGATGAAATAAATGTCTCACTGACATCTAAACTGCATGTGTCGAACGCACAAGGACACTCAGGGGGTGATTGATAGGACAGGTGATCCAATTAGCAACATCATCACTGCTGATCACAGTGAGATGCGAGACCACACGTGCCTCGGTTGAAGAGAAGCACCAAAGAAGAATCACCCAACCGTTGCTTTACATGTCCATGAACAGCTATGTACAGAGATGATGCCATGAAGGTGCATGCTATGGTGTTCTCCGAGTGGGGGTGTACCCAGGGTTGTCCACGAATTTTCCGCTGCAGGTCTTCTCTCGCCAACAGTCTTGAAGTTGTAGCGCAGCGGAGAATTCGTGGACAGCTCTACCTGTTTGTGTTCTTGATGAATCTTTCCTCTTTAGTTCTTGTGTGATTGAGAAAGGTCGTCGGAAGGAGAAGAAATGGCTGGCATGCCATCTCGAGAACGTATATATGACATTGTGGCTGTTCGTCGGAGAGCTCTTGTGCAGACCATTGTCACAGAACTGTTCTGACCAGATTTTTTGCCAAAGCCTCTGGTTCCTGAACCTCCCAACAACATCCAACTTGTCTGAGTTGTCACTCCCACCGTCTTGCAGACTCAGTTGCCACAGATGAATTAGAGATGCAATCTGCCTTTCATATTTAATTCATCACTCGCATCAATATCATATGCACACCTTGCATGTGTGTTCTCGTCGTTTCTGTAATGGTGTCGAAAGCTGATGTGCAATTATGTGAAAGGTGTCAAGAGAGCTCTTCTCGCACCATAAAGGGACAAAAGGAAACAAAATATTGGAACAGTTAATCCATTTGATGTTCCAAACCGAGGATAATCCAGAAATCGCGCTGTATTGTTCTGTCCCTTGAAAGTCCGTTCTAACACCAACTACACGTAAGAGAACGTGGTCTTGTTCGATTACGTCTGTATCTGGTTCAGCGCTAAGTCTGTTGTGATAGTTGTATTCATGACAGAGTCCGAATTCTACGGTGTAAGGGTGTGTAAACCCTAAGTGCAGTGTATGTGCTTTTAGCCATTGGCACTACCGGAGGAGATCCTACTCTGTGCTGTGAGTATTTTGTCAGACTCACAGCAGCTTCCTTACATCCGGGTACTTTTACTTATGCTTCAGTTTCGCCTGTCACCGTGTGTAGGTGCCAGGTTTGAACCTTGCGTTCTACCTTCAGTTTTGGTTTTACGTGGTTTACTGCCCCCTTTTTATGGGCAAATGTCCTTACAGTATGCGATTGTGCTTCTTCCCTTTTTGGGAAATTTGAAAGGTGCAGCTCGGCTTGCTCGAAGTTAGCGGAACAGGCAAGCCGACCAAAAATGCCCTGATGCGTGCATTGTGGCTATCTTTTGGTTTTAGTGACAAACAACCTGGAACTACCCTTCGAATTTTACATTTTTGAGGCAGCCTTTTCTCGACATAAAGTATCTTCCTACTGTTTGCTTCATTCAATTTGTTTCACAAGTCTATTCACACAGATTTTGTTTGCGCGCTTCACAACGTTACTCCTTTGAGAAACCGGAGAATTTTGAGAACACGGGTGTTTTTGAATGAGTTGGAATTCGCACTGTGTCACATTTACACGTGTTTTTGAGATCTGCCTTCAAAATCAGGTTGGATCAGCAAGAACATTTCCATGGTTTTCAATTTTTGAGCTGCAGCACACAATCACTTGGGAGAAAAAAGAACGAAGCTCGTAAATTCTTCTTTCAAAGTCATTGGAGCTTTTCGTTCTGGTGTTTTTATTCATTCAGCGTTGGCTTACAAATCACAGTGCGCAAGATTTACACATGGCAAAAGCGAGACCTCCTTTAATGATCTTTTTCCTGAAATATGACACAAGACTCACGGGAGAAAAGCACGCGTGTTTCCAAAAGTTTCTGAACACAGAATAGGTCGTCTGGATCCAAAAAAGAACCAACAAGCGCTTGACGCTGATATTGATGTGGGGATGCACGTGTGATCCACACGCTGTGTTTGTTTTCCCCCGAAATTGGCCATCCCGACGTCAGCATCAACCCAACTGGGAAACGAATCACCTTGCACCTGGTAGTGAGAGATGGGTCTCGGACCAGCTGCAGACCACAGCCAAACGACGTACAAGCTTTACATGCACAATTGTGAGTTCATTTCTTGGGTCCTGAACCAAGGTCCACTTGGCTCTTTTCCGAATGTTCAGTGACCTCCATGAGTTTTCTCCTCCAGTCAACGAAGAAGACGTTTCCATCTTCACTTGTCACAAAACATAGGTTCTTCTTGTTAAAACTCTTGGCCTGAATGTTGGAGACAAATTCAATGCCACAGCTGACCTGAGATGTTGACAAAGGGAAGATTGTTGGGAGTGGTTTCTGTGGTTGGTTATTTTATTTCGCCAGATGCAGTTTGGTGAAACTCGAAGAGCAGTTTTTCCAGTCCCTCCTTCAATCCATTTTTCGGAGACCTGACCACAGGCTGGATCTGCAGGGCGCGAGTCTCGAGTGAAGTCCCCTTCCTGCAGTAAGTGTCTATTGATTGTGGGTTTGCAGGAAGTGGACTGACCTCTCATTGACCCCAATCTGACAAATGGAACTGGAGAAGGAAAAGCAACAGTTTCTTTTTTCTGGTGCGTAATTACTGTTTGGTGCTTGGACCACCCGAGAATTCCAGCGGCAAGAGGTTGAAGCCCTTTGGTGCAAGAAAACACACTATTGGCAAGCACAGAGAGGGACACTTGTTTTCCAGAATTGTTAGTGTTGGAAAAAGCACAAATCCTGATGACTGCTGCCGCATCCCACACAGAAAATTCACACGACAAAAACATATGTTGACTTCAAGAAATTCAACTGAAGACTGACGTTTCATCTTGAAACATTCGGTGTGGGTAAAACCTGTCAAATTGGTCAAAAAGATCCCTGTCTCCTGAAGAAGGATGGAAGCCGCAAACCTCCAGATTCAAGCTGGTTCACTCCATGGGCGAATTGGACATGACATTCCAAGACAAAGCCTTCATAAGAAGAACGAACCCTTCAATTTATTTTAGCGGTAAGGTCGGGGTTTTCACACTGAAGGCCGTCACGACTGTGACATTTTCTTGTCTGATATCAGTCTGCATCAGAGCGCATCAGAAGGGAACTTTTACCTGTTGCCTTTCAGAATGTTTTCGCACCTTTGTGTGACTTGGTGGCAAGAAGAAAAGCTTCATGTTCTGGTATTTTTGCGCTTTACAAAAGGTAAACTGAGAGGCAGATGGCTGACATCTTGCTGAAACAGGAGCCGGGTTTTCCAAGGAAGAAAACCTGAGTTCTCTTGCTCTGATTACCAGGTGTGCTCTGGTCAACCAAAACTTCATGCAAACTGACTGTGGTGAAAGAAACTGGCAATACACGGGAAGCAACCGAATGTCCATTCTTCTTGCACCCATTTGTCGCATAAAAATGTTGCTCTCAATTGTCTTCGCAGTTTGACGAACAGCAACAGAGTCCCCTCAGTCCACAAACAAAGTCCTTTTCTTGTTTGTCATTTGTTTCGAAGGGACACAAAAGGTCTTTGTTCAGCCGCTGTGAGTCAGATGAAATTAAGCAAATTCAATCACAGCAACACAACTAAAGAAACAGAGAAGCAAGTTGCTTGAGGTGGAAACCTGTCCTCACTGTCGAGGAAGCACAAAAGAAATCGTACCAGGGTGCCTGTCAGACCGATGCTCGTGTGACACAAAAGAGAGAGCCTCAACTCAACAAAGGAGCTGGGGTTCTTTGTGCCTCCGATACTTCACGCAACCGTACAAGCAAACCAATTTCTTTGAAATTTGAAAAAAGGCTCGAGGACAAAATTGTTTTTTGAGCTGTGTCCTTGGCAAATACAGATGGTCTGAGTGGTTCGAACTCTTTCGTTGTTCAGGTTTGCTATGTGTCAGCTCGACTGTCCTGATCTCAGACTTTGTCCAGTCTGCTAATCTCTTTTCATCCCATCTCTGGTTGACTTGTCGTTGTTTTCATGTGGGCGTGTCCTCGAGAGGTCATGTCAGTGTCTTTCCCAGAGACAGATTCGGAACCTGCTTCTTGCTATGTTCTCGTTTTCGTGGTTTGCTTCCTTGAGGCCGCGAATGAGTTTGGCGCTGCAGGTTTGTTCTGTCAGTTTGTCTTTCTGCTGTGGACCACTGCTCACACAATACAGTTCTCCAGTGAGTTTATTCCACATTTTTTCAGACAAAGCAAATCTGTAAAAACATTCCCAGGTTGGATAAAGTTGGTCCGCAAAATGACTCAGAAAAATGTTTGAGAAGAAGCTTCATTGTTGTTCTTCATGTTCTCAGAACAGTCATGAGAACATAGTTTGGAACATTGTCAGAAATTGAATCTTGTGCTGTCTCGCTTGTTTTGGTTAACTGTGTTTCAGTGTGCTCTTCCATTGAAATGTTTGTTTTCCAGGTGTGCCAAACACGTTTGGTGTGTTCTCACTTTCCCAATCGTCGTGTTACCAAAGCACACAGGTCCCCCACACCAGCACAGACCACTTACCTCACCAACAACGACAGGCCATTGGCCGCAGTACGTCTGCAGTCGAGACTCGTGTGGTTCTCAAAATTACAGTTCAGGTCGGAGCTCATTCGTCTCGTTTCCTGCTGACGAAGATGACTGTGCGAAAGACTCATTTTTCAAGAGTTCTCCATCCTGGTGGAGGTACTGTGGGGTCGTTTACTCTTGTGTGCTGAATGTAATTGGGACTGTGGGAGACCAGCTGAGTCTGATGACTGCTTCGTGTCACTGACAAACACCTGCAATTGAATCAGCAAACCAGTAAAATGCCTTGTTCTGCTGAAACTCATTGAGACTTTCACTGGAGAGGACTTTCCATGCCAAGACCACTTTCTAGTGCAATCCAGATGGTTTTCTCGGACATGAGGATCACACCGTATTTGGTCGAAGCAAGATTGTGCTCAGGATTTCACTAGGACGGGGAACTCTGAGCTTGACAAAAGAATTTGAATTGGCCGAGCTCGAGTATGAATGTCGCACAAAACCCACTTTATCTGAAAGCCCAGGGCTCCAAAAAGATGGAAATCATCAATCTATACGCACTCTTGGCCTCACTTTTAAAACGTACCACAAAACAGAAACTCAAGCCCAACTTTTTGGACCTCAAACACACTGTTGACAGGTTCGCCCTCTCTCGTACTCGTACGTGCAATTGTTACCGTTCTTCGTGTCGTCGCTTGTCTGCTTTGACAATTCAACCAGTTACATTCCGCTACTGAGACCTGTATTCTGTATTCTACATCCAAGGCAATCAAGTAGATGTAGCCTGGCTGATGAACAAATCTAGCAAATCATGCGCGCTTTGCACACAGCATTCGTTTGCGAGCAGCAAGAAAACACGATGCTGCAGCAACGTTGCCACCCTGCAATGTTGTCAGCACAAAAACATGATCGCCTCACAATTTTTTGGGACGTAAAAATGTCCACAGCTAATGCTGCTTGACACGCAGTTTTCTACATGAAAACTGTCGTCATTGGGGTGCAAACGTCTGAAGCTCCATTTTTTGTGCAATGGCAAAAATTTGAGCAGAAGGAAAGGAAACAAGTCGCTGGTGGGCAGAATGGCAGAAGAAGCACACCCACCCGGGGAAACCTCGTTCTTTGTTTTGTGCAAGATGCAGTCAAACTCCGTGATTGTGGAAAGTCAAGCTGATCGTACACACAGGACTCAGATGATTGTTGGTTGGGATCGTTCCTTCAGGCACAATGAATTTCAAACACCCAGAATCCAAGGAACAATGCTTTGCAGCAAGACATCTGGCCAAAAAGGCGCTTTCCTTTTCACTAAGCTGTTGTCTTTGCAGCAGTTAAGAGCTGCTGATTGACCACCCATCAGTTGAGCCGAGAGCCTCTCCAGGAAATGCAACTCAGCTCAGTCGACACGCTTCTGAGACCCAGTCGCAGGGTTCAAAATTGCACCATTGTTGCTGTTGAAAAGACGGGCTGGATCAGAAGCTGTTAATCCGCGGTTCAATCTGTACTAATCACACTAAGGGATGCATTACCCTCTCCTTGCCTAATCTCAGGACCCATGTGAGCGGGTCTGTGATGGATATACGCCCCGGTTTCGAGGCGTGAGGCAGCATACGGACTGGCAGCCCCGCGGGCGGGACGCATCTGTAAAACACCAGCACCGCAAATGGACGGTGAATCAGGCCGATCCTCACGGTCAACAGCCGCACACTTACGCACTATAAATGTTAACGCACTCTGAGCCTGGGGATGGAATGTTACAACTTCTCAACTGTTTGGATTCTTCACTGTTGCTGCTTCAGGCAACCCTGTTCTGATCCGGTTACGGTTTTGAAAGCCAAGTCTGTTCTGGCCAGCTGGAAATGAAACGTGAGATTCGAAGCTCTCAGGACAAAACAGACATGCTGTTGCTGCAAACAAATGCGTTGTGTTGTTCGTCCAAAGGAAATGCGGTCGAGTCTTTCTGCTCGACCAAAACGAACGCTTTCTAAAGTACCGGTGGAACAGAAAGCAATTCCTGGGCTTTTTCAAATGGAACCTTTTCCCAAACAACTGCACGGCGTGTTTCAGAAAACTCGTGATGGTCATCGTGATGCATGTAATTTTGTTTTGGAGCCTGTCAGAAGCCTGAGGGAAGTTTTATTGGTGTTTATTGGTGACCAGCTTCCAGCAAAAGGATGAGAACTTCGATACAGCACCACCAATCACATCCACATCATTCTGTCCTCGTTTTGGTGGACACCGTTATGTAGTTGAAGCAACATGCATTTCCAGGTTTATCCAAGGTATCCATGAACCAGAGAGTTGGCTGCAAGTTACCGTTCTTTGCGGGTTTTTGTCTCATTCTTGGTGCAGTGGATGCCGGGAGCAGTGAACCTTTCGAGTGCCTGGCTCCAACAAAGCTGAATATGTGTAAAGTGTAAACAAGTCAATTTACATTTCCGATAAAAGGATGCGAAACATTTCTCCACGAACATGGCCAGGTCTGTCCGGTTTTGATCTCCAGATCCACATCAGACTGCTTCACTGCACGAGATCTTCACATGGTATTGCTCTGAATCAGAGTCTCAACCAGAAGAGGACGTCAGAAAAAAGGAAATTGAAAATCTTCGTGATGTTGACAAACAGCACACAACAACACTGGTTTGTGAACCGTACGACCGAACAAATCGATCATGCTCAGCAAAATTCGTTCGTTGTTGACCTTGCCTGACCTGGGCCTTAGTGGATAAGAAGGGTATTTGGAAGAGTAAATGCAACAGACCGCATCAACAATTCTACACAGATCCGAGAGAAGTGAAGGTGAGGCTTGCAGCACCACTTCTGCGGCGATTGATCCTCGCAGAAAAATTCCCTGCGCGTTTCGTGCTATTGATGTTTGGCTCATGAGATTTATCCTTTTCAATGAAATTGGAATTGCTGTTTTTGTGCGCTTGTGACGTCAACTTAACAATGTGGACACCACATGTTGCTTTGCAGTGAAAGCTAAACTGAGTCGCACCTTCTTGCTGAATGATCTAAAATCGAAAGTAATTCCACATTGAAACGTGGAGACTCGTGCGAGTTCTCCGGATGAAGCTCGTGCTGAACCGCTGCGGAGAGTCTTGCTCCTCCCTCTCTCTTTCTGTTCTCGTACATTTGCATCAAAGGCACTTGGACATAACGAAAGTGGTGCGTGCCTGCCAACTTCCTTCAGAAGCCTTCGGGAGTGCTGCTCATTTTTGTTGCTCGCATGGCCGCCACACAGACCGGGACGCCGAAGTCTTTCTGTTGAGCCTTGTTGATCAAACTTGATGCAACACTTGCTCGGTTTTTTATGGATGTCAGAGCTGGTTGCCATTTTGGTCAGGTTGCCACCACTGAGGCATCATTCATCAAAATGATTCCGTGCAGTTCTTTCCCCAGTTGATGCCCAAGCAGGAATGTCGTGAACATGTTTCATGACTGAAACGTTCCACCAACAAATGCAACGGTGGGGGCCGGTTTTCAATCTTCAAACAAACTGATTTCCTTGTTTGTGCTTGAACAGGTGCAGAATTAATTGCTTCTTAGTTTTCTCATCTTCGAAAGATAACCTCGATTCAGACTTGGTCGCCCTTCTGCCCACACCCTCACCGATCTCACTTCCGTCAGAGGATTCAGGCAAAAACAGAAACACACAGGAGGCTTGTGCGTTTGACAACCCCTGCTTGCAGTGACAATCGCTTCAAGTTTCAAAGACTGGCGGGGGTTCTTTTCTTCACGGTCGGTGTATTGGGCACAACAATGTCAATCTCCTTTCATTCAGCTCGTCCAGTCTCTTGATGATTGAATGGACGAAATGATATGGAGCAAAACGTAGAAAGTGCAGCGTTCCTGGTTTCGGGGATTTCTTCTCAACTCACGATCACAAGGAGAGATCAATCAGAACAATTCTGACAATTGTCGTCGTTCTGTGAAGCAAGACAATCTCAGCACCTTTTGGGCAGACCAACTCTCTGACCTTCCTCCAATCTGGCTGTCTCTTGCTGTTATGTTTGTCAATTCAAGGCACGGCTCCGTTAGAGCCTTTGGTTTCAGCCTGACTGCAGAAGCAGAGTACAGCTAATTAAATAGCACTGTGAGGATTTGAACCGCAGACGTTTGTCGTGGGATAAATGGACGCACTCTCTCGTAAAGTTCGTTGATTGAGACACTGTGGGTTCAAAGGGTGAATGGTTTGCACAGATCCCAAGTGCATCAAAGGAACAGTTCATGAAACAAGCACCAACGAGGCAAAAGAGGGATGAAATTGAAGACTCAATCAAGACAACTCCTTGCACGCCCGTCAGAGAACCCGAAACGAACTGTCCGATGAGTGGTGTGTGCGGATCACTGAAACTGTTTGTGTAGAAATGCCAAAGGTCGAGATTGCGTTTTTCTGATGCTGCCATCCCAGGAGGAAAATTAATTGCCATAATTAAATTTTGCAAAACGTCTGTTTTTTGAAGAAAGACAATTCTTAGCCATGGCGGTCAGCAGAAACAAATGCCAGCTGGGCGACCGGTAATCAGCCTTGGAAAGCAACGAAAGCCACCTGAAGCTTCGATGTGTGAGGCAATATGGTTCTCGCCACTTCCCAGAGTGTGGAGCTGAGCAGGGACAGCGGGTTGGGACTCACAGCTGTTCTCACACCTTGAGAAGGTTCTTGCTATGGAGCCCAAAGGAACAACTCGTGTTGCGGAATCTGTGTCATTGACGCGTCTTTGACCTGGGTTTTTCGATGCTGGTGACCAGTTGTGCAGATGCTAATTCCCAAGTCACAACAGAAAAGTGACCAACCAAGAGCAAGTTGGCGCTTACTGTTGCGTTGTGTGCAGACTTTCTGCGGTCACAAAAACCTGTCGAGAAAATTTGTGTGTGCCCCTTGTTTGACGAAAGACGACAAATGGGCAACCTGACCGTCGTTTTTAAAGCGCGCGGTCCGGCTCTGCCGATAGGACGCGCGCTTATTGTAGTCACACAGAGTCTTTGTGTGTGGTCACTATTGGTTCAGTTAGGGGGGGGGGGGGTAACTGAACCATCACAAAAATTCACCAGAAAGATATTCAGGCCATTTTCAGCAATGTTCATTTTTTGGCACGGTTCAGTTACCCCACCCCCTCCACGGTTCAGTTCAACCAACTGAACCAACATTTTCAAAAATTTCTAAAATGGCCTAAAAATCTTTCTGGTGAATTTTGTGATGGCCAACTGAACCGTGGTCAGAGATAGGAGACCGCGCGCTTTTTAGGCGACAGCCTTCTTGCTTCAAAGTTTTGTTTCGCCCCCTCTCCCGGACCCACACCCAACTTGAACTGGTTGTCCCCTGGGCCAAGCCTTCACCTGATGATAATTCCATTCAAAAGTGATCAGATTTGACGTTTGTTCAGTTCAACTGCGCAATGGTGGTGAAATTTTTTGGAGTGCAGTGAAAAAGTAAGATAGTTTTCGCGACGTACCAGACAATGAAAATCAGAAATCGTCCATATGTACCTCGGACGTGTTCGTGTCTTGCAAAGTGCTCAAAGAAACATGATTTTTGCCGTCTTGGTTCAGCTACACAAGGCTGCATTTGCTGACTGCGCAGAGTACGAGTAAAATGCAGCCACATGGGTCCTCAAAGCTGAGTGTCTACCATTTGGCAAGGGCATCACGGGAACTTCATGTCTTTTTTGCACCTGTGGCCACGATGGTACGGAAAAATCTTGCCGGATCCTGCAGGGTTTATTTTCCGTGGGAAGCAAGGTGAGAAAAGTACGTCTGATCAGAAGCTTTTTGCAACAGAGGAAATAAGAAAAGCTTTGCCACAACGCAGCTCTGCGAGGAATCCGCTGGGACCATCTGGAACTTTTATCTCGACTGCCAGATTGACGTCCGCAATCGAGGTGGAAAACAGCTGATTCATCCATGCTAATGCCTCAGGTATTCGTTGTGTGTTCAGTTGCAACGGCAAGCAATAGAATGTCTTTGATTCAGCCAACTTTGGTAAACAATGAGCCCTTGAAGTCTTCGACGTCAGGTTTATGTGGATGAACTGTTAGACCAACACAGATTTTCTGTTTTACCAGCATGTCTCAAGCAAATATGCATTTCCGAACCACATATTGATCCATCCGCACAAAAATTCAAGCAGAAAGATGACGCCAATGAACCATTTTATCGCCTTCCTGAAATCAGACTGCAACCGCACACAGGCAGATGTGAGCTGTTTGTTTCTGTTGTTCATTGATCTCCCGGCGTTGTGCACCGAGATCACAATCACCAACACTCGGATGTTCCTCACCGCTAATTCCCACAGTCTGCGCGCGGTGATCGCGGCTTGTTGCAGGTGATCGCACTGGATTATTGGCCCATTGTTCAAAGAGGGAAGGAAGACATGTTGTTGCAATTAACGCAGCAGATACACAGGAAATCAGATTCTGAACACATTTCCTGCCCGAGCAAATGTTCGCTTTGCCATTTTCCACTGTTGGGCGTACTTGTATCTTCCGAAAGCGTGGTTGGAAGAGGAATTTCCAGTTGTAACAGAAGTACGTACACTCATTTCGTCCGTGCGGAGGTCCTGAGGCAGAAAACGGCTTGATTCCGCGCTCCCACAACCAATCTCCCAGGGACATGATACAAAAACTGGCAAGACGACAGAACTGATCAAAGCTGCATGTACAGCCACAGCAGTGCGTCGCTTCTTTTATATGTCCGTCAAAAGTGTGAAGACCAAATGGCCACGCAAGACAAGACGTGTCGAGCCTATGTGTGTTACTCTTGTGCAACTGATGCTGGAGATCAAGGTCCAGATTGTCCACGGAACCCTCCCCCTCCTCCTTGGTTGACAACCACTCATGAACACAAACCAAATCTTCTTGTCTGCAGATTTGGGTGGATCTCAACAAAATTCACTCGCCCAGAAATATCAACATTGAGCGATCAGAGATAAAGGCTCAGGACGACTTTGGTGTTGTACTCATATCGAAAGCCTCTTTGCAACACAGACTTGATCACGCTTGCGAAGGTTTTATGCTGGGGCCGTGCAACTTGCAAATTTGGGTGCCTTGACTAGGATAATTTTTAGTGGCGTACTTCTGTCCAAGTTCTGATGCTGAGCGTCATCGCA
>JAAUXT010061348.1_pt1 | contig 28672 bp, 35 predicted proteins | sample 7278171 | NCBI WGS metagenome assembly JAAUXT01 (sample SAMN14350112, study PRJNA611818) | marine sediment metagenome | isolation source: surface marine sediment (1.8m) | place: French Polynesia: Moorea | collected 2018-08
CGGGTGGTTGATTCGAGACAACTGATTTCATTCACATTCTCAGTGCAGACTGGCCAATTGCCTTCACGGGTGAACATGACAATTCTTACAATCGTTGGATAGAACCTCGTAGAATCCAACCACGATGAGACTGACCATGTTCTGGGCAACCTTTGCGTCCTCACAGACTTATGCAATGACCAATCGCAATGCAACCAAAGACTATGTGCCAGTGCGCTCAAGTGTGTTCTCTGTGTCGCATGCACCGTGCTGCAGAACATGATCAGTCTCATCGTGGTTGAATTCTACTTCCGGTCCGGGCAATGATTCTTGCACGCTGTTTGCGCGTTCTGTGAACTGTCACTCATGCACGCAAGGAGTTCGGACAAAATACTTTGACACCAAAATGTGTTGCTCTTACAAATGTATTGTCTTCTTTTCCAAATTCAACAACAGAAACAGTAACAATGTGAGATCAACATACATCTCTGAAACATTTCGGGGAGGTGATATGAGCAATCTGATTCTCGCAATGCACAGAACAATTTGATGACAAGCATGCTCACTTCTTCTGGTATTTCAGTGAGAGTTTCATTTTCTTGACCTTGCCTGATACCTGCTTTTCATCAAGAGTGGTCAAAAAGTGACAAATTGGCGGACATTTGCCAGTTTCATCGGCGACTGGGCAGCAACCTGAGTGCAGCGGCACCCACGAATTTGCGACAACATGTTCTTCTCTCTTGTCAACTTCAGGAAGCAGAATTTGGTCAATATCAAAATCAGGTGGACTGTCTGAGACTGTTACAACGTCAGGGTCACTTGGTACTTCCCAGGTTCTTACAAGAAATTTTCTGTCTGCCTCAGAGAGACTTTTGTCATGCTCAGGGCGTACAATTGTCAAGGCAGCTTTTTTCAGGAGTCCTTCACTTGTGTGCTTGTAGGCACGTACAGAATCACTCTTATGTCCAGTGATCTCTTTGATCACCTGTTCGTCCACCCCACCATTGAACATCCTTGTGGCTGCTGTTGCCCGCAAGGAATGGTTGGTAAAGTGACCGACCAAGCCTGCTTCCTTTGCCAAAGTGGACACGATTTTCTTGAGACTGTTTACTCCCACTGGTTTGTCGGCATACCATGTCTTGCCGGTCAGTTTCTTGTCGCTGAGTGGATACTTGTACAGAGCTTCTGACTTGCCCTGAACAGGAAGCAGACTTGTGTACTTGAGGAACAACCTCACGACATCTCACGCAGGGTCAGGGTTGCCCCAAATTTTGACAACTTCGCACTCGGATTTTTTGCCCTGAAGGCCACCTTGATTTGTTTTTTTCTGTTCATCCTCAACATACTGCAGGTATCTTTGACCTGTGGCCCTGTCTGCACAGACAGAGAACTGGCAGTTGTGGCCAGGACACCTCAAGTTCCAGTGCCCCTGACCTCCGCACAATGCACAGCTCAACCCCAAGAGATACATGACTATGTTGCGGAGCTTTTCCAGGGTATCTTTGCCAAGTGTGCCATTCAACTACATTTTCTCTTCGTCCGCAAATGAAATTGGAGTTGCAGACTTTGTCACTGAAACCCTGTCTGCTGCCCTCTTTTTCATCAGATTGTTCAAAGTGTAGTGCACACGGACAAACTCAGGGTTGTCGATTAACTTCCATGGCAACCCCTGCTTCTCAAGGTAGAACTGAAGCATCACAACCAATGAATACAAGCCCTTCCCACCGAACTCGAACCCGTCACTTCTTTTAACCTCATTCAGAAATGCTGAGAGACTGTAACAGAAATTGTCAGCATGCAAAGTAGGCAACCTGATGTCCGCAAAGACAATTTGTGCATCTGGAACAACACCTTCAATTCTGTGTTTGTGCCACTCTTCATACAAGGAAACTGCCCATTGAATTTTACGCTCAGTGCTCAGTGCGAATTTCTTGACAGACAACTCACTCAGAACTTCCTCAGAAGATGGTGGCTTGAACCTTGAGTTGGGCTCTGGGTAATGGTCGATCGGCTTTGGCATGGTGATGGCTTGAGCGGCTTGCAGATGTCCACCTGGGGAGTCGCTGAAGGCAGTGGTCTCAGCATTGCTTTCGTCAGGAGAAGGGTACGGCACAAGCAGATCTCTTTCGGGCCACCACATGTCTTTGACGTGATACCTCGGCTGACTGGAAGGGATGTCTGGTTCTTCATTGGAGTCAGACAGCAGGGTGAAGTTTGGCACATCTGGGTTGACTGTGGACATCAGTTGTTGCTTGTCTTCATCATCTAATGTGCAGCTGTCACGCGCGCCATCCTGCAACCCACTGAAGATGACTGGAATTTCGGTCGTGACTGGCCCATCTTCTTGTGTCGACGTGAACGGAGCACTGCAGGACAATTAAGGCTGATGTGATCTCTTGTCGGGAAGCAAAACCCAAACAAATTCAAGTGTTGTGTGACATGTTAATGGAGCGCATGAGTGATACAGGAAGCCATGAACCTGTCTGAGTCAAAGAATTCTTCTGCGATGAGAGTCTTGTCCAGAAAGTCACAATTCACTTCAAGCATGGGCTCCAACTCGTCATCACTAAGTAAACTTATCAAAGGTGGCAAATCTGGCAGTTTGTCCGCCATCACGACAAGACAGAAACAAAGCAACAAAATTTTCAGAAACTCAAACATTTGCGCAAAGAACGCTGTCAAAATTCAACGTCCACCCAACATGCCACCAATTGACAAATTGACAGACTGTCCTGAAGAACAGTGCTGACCTACTTGGCAGTCACCAACGTGTGTGACCCACAAAATCTGTGTCATGCTGCAGTGGTCACACATGTTGACACTGTCAAACACAAAACAGTCTGAAAAATTTTGCACAACGTGCAAGAATCATCACCCAAACCGGAAAACTCTTCTGGAACCAGCGACGTGCCTCCGTGCTTGATCGCAGAACATTGCTCTCAATTTGGTATGGTTCTTTCCAAATTTGAGTTCCAAATCGAGAGCGCGTATGCGGAGGCACGTCGCTGAGTTCAAGAACCCTTACCTCGTATGCAGCGGGTGTCGACGAGCAGCTAATCATGGAAACAACAGGCCACAAATCTGAGGGTGTGCACCAGTACAAAAAGACCAGCGACGAGCTCCTGCGTGCTGCACAAGAGACTATTTCTAAACCTCCTCCAAGTGCTGAAAAGTCCTCTGGTTATGGAGAGGAAATTGTTGAGGTCTCCGACAGTGAGTGGTTTGATGAAAATGTCCTCCCCCAGGCGGATGAGACTGTTTCATACAAAGTAAATGAAGAAGGAAAAAGATCGCGAGCGCACAAAGTGCCGTGTTTGTCAACCAAAACATCTGGTTCATGCTCCCAAAATGTGCGATGTGCTTCACACAGTTGACAAGAAAGCTCTGGAGAAAAAGAGGAAAAAGTCCAGACTCAGTCTTCAATTTGTCAAGTCCAAAAAGTGAAGTGTTCATGTTGCCCATTGTGTGCCTTTGTGTTTGGTTCCGGTTGTTGTTTCCATGTTGAAACTGTTCATTCAGGTAGAATAAAGACCCGCACAAGCAATGTCTTGTCATCGTACAGTTCTGTACTCTGCAGAAAAGAGCAGTTCACTTCTTTAAACGTTTCTCGATGGCTCCGCTGTATTGACCTGGGTCCATTTCTCTGCAGTTCACTCACCTGAGCGTCAATGTGACCCACTTAGCGAGTCATTGAGGCAGCAAACAGGTGATTGGTGTTTTGTTTGTGAGTTGGCGTCGAAAAGTTCAACGGTCGTGACGGAAAAACCTTTGTTCAACTACTCGTACAAGTGTTGAGCCCCAGGAGTCTGGAGCCCCTCGGCCATGCTGCGTCTGGATCCGTCCAAGCCGCCGGAGACTGAGTCGGAGCTGCGAACCGGTGAGTACAATCGATCCTCAGTCGAGGCATCTCAGGGGCGGATCCAGGATCGGGTTCAAGGTGGGGGGGGAGGGTCAACCCCATTGGGGGGGGGGCGACTTGTCAAAATCAAACAATGCGCCTCAAGCTCGTATGTACCGGGAAATTTCCTGTGAGGTCAGGGGCCCGGACCCCTGTGGCCGGCCCTGTGGCCGGCCCTGGCTTCACCCCTGCGTCCAATTCACAATGACGTCTGTCTGTAGTGAGAGAACTCAGTCCACCAAACCTCAGAACCTCAGACACAAGGTGCCACGACGCAGAATGTTTCTTGTTCAGCACCGAGTTCGAGTTTTGATGTTTTCTGCTGCACCTCTTGGCTTTGCAGGTTTTGGTGAGAAATGTGAAATTGTTAGAAACGTTGTGATGCTTTGCGTGCAGCACAAGAGCGGTGGCTGCGAATCTACACGCTCGTGCAAATTGGTATCGTGTGAAAGAAACTACACAACACCGTCAGCAACGCAAAAGACAAAGGTGGAGACAGAATCGCAAAAAAGAGACCAAGTGGGATGACATAAATTTATTTGCTTTGTTGGCAGAAACGTAAAGTCGGTTTCCTTTCGAATCGAACAATGACAAAACGGGTTCCGTGTAGAAATCAGAAAAAAACATTGATTTTGAGCTGCGCTTGACTCGCTCACACGTTGTCTTGTTTCGTAGAAAACTGCATTGGGCTGTCCAGACAGATCCACTCACACAAAAACTTCAGAGAGGCAGGGATCCTTGCAAACAATGCCAGTTTTAGCAGATCCATACGGACATCCACGTGCGTGCCCTCATTGCCGGTAAGTGATTCTCAAGTGGATATCTGTGCCAGCAAACGAATCTGGTAATTGAGGCACCGTACGGATGACAAATCGGTGGTTGCTGAACCTCGCGATTGCCTTTCAGTGTTCAGACACACAGAGCCAGACTTATCTCGCGCTGCTCGTGTCCAAGAGCCAGACCAGGTGCAGTGTGCAGGCCGAGGGCCACTTACTACCACCATGCCGGCACAGCCGGGTTTGTGAGGCTTCTTGAGCCTTTGTCTGGAGTGTCACCGAGGTCGCAGCCTGCATTGTCACATGCCCTCTTGTCTGGCGTGGATCTGTTTGTATCGCCTTGGTCGGGTACTCGTCCAAATCCGCTTTCTTAGCCACTGAGGTTGCTTGTGCAGCTTCATGCCATGTGCTTGTGGGTTTTCAACTGAAGGTTTGCAGCGAGAGAAGAGTCATGCTCTCCGGGTTTGTTTCGTTGACGGGACATGTGAATGAATATTTGGAAGACGTGAATTTTGCTCAGCAGAATGTTGAAGTTGATGTTGGGAGTCAGAAACGCAACAGCAGAGAGAACCACTAAGCGAAATGCGACATTGACGGGTCATGAATTCACCAAAATGGTAACTTTCAGTTCCCCTGCAGACCAAAGAAAAATCTGTACAAAAGTCCCGTTCGGTGAAGAAAAGCCCCGTTGGGAAGCTGCCCAGAGTCGGAAAACGAACTGCACTTGGTGAATTCCACAACGTTGGAGCAAAAAGCACGGGGCAAAGGTTGTCTGGAGCCACAGAAAATCAGTGGCACATTGTGTCAATTGCATGCCAAGGTGGGGTTGGCGTGAAGGAGCTCAACTTTTTCTTGTGCTTTGGTCAGCCAGTGGAGACACAATACTGACTCAAAGGACTTCTTCACTCAGTTCGGAGTTAGTACCAAAAAGAGTTAGTACAAAAATAAAGAGTTTATTGCAACGCACAAACGAACAAGAAATACAACAACGGCCATTTTAATAACAGCGTGTATTTTGACATGCAGAAAGTACAACTTATGTACAAATGTTTGGTTTAGTTTTCATCTTACACAAAAGAATTGAAGCTTTCAAGTTCTCAAATCATATTTCATTTGCTGACACCAATGCCAAAGAGCAGAAAAATACAGAACAATGACCTAGTGGACGCAAAATTGTGTCAAATTAATTGAAATTTGGTCTCCTTTTGTTTCAATTTTTTTCTGAATGAAATGAGTTGTTTTTTGTTTTTTTTGCGAAACAGCTGATGCCAGAGACAGTTTGTGGCTGCTTGGCAAGTGGCAAAATTTACTCTCTGAAAAGAAACTCCTCGTCAACTGTCTTGTTCCCCACTCAAATCACCAACGAATCTCAAAATTGTGAGATCAGTGGGTTCCAGGAAGGTAGAGTCTCCCTCTACACCTGACCAAATTTCGGGTTTTCGCATTCCAAAGCCACCGCCCCCATCAACTTACGATCGTCAATGGAGGTCACCAGAACAAAAGACTTGCGTGGAATGTTCGTTTGACTGCAATGCCCTCACAGCAGAAGTTATTCCACAAGAGCAAAGAGAAAAGAGCTGCAGATTGATTTGCTGGTGACGTTTCGACAGCACGAGTGTCCAGCAAGGCTTTGTGGATGTGGATCTACTTGGCTTTGGTCAACCCGAGTGTTCGCGTTATGTGCCAACAAACTGGAGTGTCAATAGAACTGCGAAGACACGGGTGATTCCGCTTGCATCGTTGAGAAAGCTCTTTTCCCGTTGTTGGCAGTTCTCTTGACCATGCAATGCCATTATTGTGTCAGCAGGACTGTCCAGGTGTTTATCTGTGTCAACTTTACAATGGAAAGTGCAGGCAGTTTGGGTGTGGCATCTGAAGCTTCGGCGCAGCCATACTTATGCGGTTGGTGCAGAAAAACGCGCTTTTCTAACACCATGAATCTCAAGTGCTGTGACTGGCGGAAAGACTTCACAAATTCCTCTTCTTCCAAAAGTTGCAATTACCGGGGAGCAGAAAAAGAAAGAAATTTCAACTTGTCCAAAAGGTTTGTATCACAGCACTCCATCTCTCTGTCCATCCATGAACGCGTTCGTACATACTCCGCTCCGCATGTTTGCACACATCTGCAATTCCAGAGTCGTTCCCTGTGTCTGACGTGTTCCTGGAGTTTGTCTCCCGGCAACTTTTTGCTCGTCTAACAAGGTGACAGGGGACAAAAAGCAATGTCGACATGCACGCTTTTAAAATTGTGCGCTTTCACGATCAATTGTCATGCCGTCATCTCCTGAAGAATCTTCGGAGAAGAGCTCGCAGGAAAGCGAGGAAACGGGATTTGCTTGAAAATTTTGGTAAATCTGCGTGCATTAGGGAGAACCCCGTCTGATGGATCACTGGAACACGCTTTGCGTTGTTGCAGATGTGTGCAAAAGCCCCTCAACTTGCTCGACAAATCGCGATGGTGATACTTCAACGTTATTTTCAGCAGGAAAGTCACGTTGAAGCAGCGCCCTCTCGTCCGCGCACAATTTCTGAGAAATTGTCACCAATCAATTCATTTTCCTCTGCTCATCGCTCAGTGTGTACAACACAAAAGTATTGTCAGTGAAACTCTTTTGCCAAAACTGAAACGCGGACGACTGGTTTTTAGACGTTCAAAGTTTGTGACATTTTCTTTGACATTTCCCACTCAGATGGTTTGGAGTTTTGCAAAAGATGATGAAAGTACACTTCGGCAGGTGGAGGAGAACTTTAGATTTCTTCGGGTGATGGCTGAGAGCCCCTGTGGGGAAACAGTGGTTCGCCGTCGGGGGTGGGTCACGGTTTTTCATTGTGGTTGCTCTGTTCAGTATTGCTGAAAAGACAAAGAACTTTTGTCAACAATCGCCCCAGTGCGAGTTGACGGAAACACGGGCGCCCCCGTGACTGTGGTTCCTTTGAAAACAAACACATTCTTCCGGTCTCGCCTTGCCCAAAGGGACACAAGCACAATGTCGGGTTCTGCGATGCATTTTTTGAAGAATGGAAAACAGCTGTAAAAGTCAGTGTCCCAGAAACTTGGAGAACACAGAGTCGATCTGGAGATGGATCAAATGGAGTTTACCTGTTTTCTCTACGACCTGATTTTGGACAGGAAATCCTCATTGGCAGCCCTGTTGCCGTCCGGTATCTGGGAGCCCTGGACATGCGCACTGGAGACGTTGTTATCTGTTTCCGTTTCCGCTCCCGGCTCTAAACTCTCAGAACTCTTTTTGCCTGAAAAGAAATTGGTGATTGAATTGTAGCGCAACAAAGCCAAGCTTCATTTTCACAAATCCAATTTTGCGCGTCATCTTTGACAGGCTGTTCAGGCTGCGTGCAGAAAGGTTTGAGGTTCAACTTTCTTCCTTGGCCACAGTGGGATACTGAATTGCTTTGCTTTGCAGTGAGTATCAGTGCAATGGGCTTCACGCATCAATGACCACGTGCACCACACCTACGCTGTTGCAACAACGTGCGGTGCTACTGCTGTTCCTGCAGAAAGGTTCCCTGGCCTTGTGTGGCTTCTTGTTGTTGACCAAAGGCCCATGGCGAACAAGAAGCCTGTCAGAGAATGGCAGTGTCTCAGACGTGGGAGAGATTTCGCACATCCGTGCGGCCGTCCGTCCGGTTGTGGACCCCCAACAGCAAAGCTAAGACTGCACGTACGAGGGAGTTTTCCAATGAAACGGTTCCTTTGCCATAAGTACCAACTCTTGCAACGGAGAATGCCAGCATTTGGCCACATCATCACTGCCTCAGATGTGATCCTTACGACCATCAGATGATCTATCTGTGCCAATCCCATGACCCAATCAGAAGGTTCACAAATATAGTCTCCTTTTTCTTTGCGATGAACCGTTTCATAGGAAAACTCCTACGTATTTTCCACAGAGAACTCTCAAACACGCGTAGAAAATGGCCATGCAGTTTTTGTCTGCATTGCTTTTCTTCTGCTTTGCTTCTCTCGTAGATCCTTTGCCTTTGCGGCAATCTTTGCCTGCTTTTGCTGGGGTCACCCACGTACTTGAGGCACCTGCACACGTGCGAAAATGTTCAAGATTGACATGACACGAACCTCTGACGTAGGAGAATCCGGCGGGCGCGTTACGTTTGTCCGAGTCGTCTCCAAACGGGCCCCAGCCCGGCACCAACCCGGATTCTGTGCGAAGAAGAAACCAGAGAGTCAGGAGCTGACCTTGCCGCGACAAGGACGACTATCTGCGTGATGCGTTTTTTTGAGTGGTTTGGACAGATGTTTTCCAAAAGACGATTAAAGCAAACACTCTTGCTCGTTTGTAGCTTTATTTCGAGAGGTTTTTCTCCGCAAATTCTTGACACTAAAATCCCAAATTTCTGACAGTAAATCCAAACCAAGTCACACTTCAAAACAGGTACAAATTACATTTTTATCTTTACAAATACACCCGAAGTCCACTCGAAACATGTCACTGGGTCACTTCACTCGCAAGTGTTTGCAAATCTGTCATTTTCCAAAAGACGATTAAAGCAAACACTCTTGCTCATTTGTAGCTTCATCCAGAGTTAGTCCTTCGCTGGAATGCCAACTATGGCAGTGGACATGGCAGTGTGGGGGGTTGCATAAACATAATGTTTCCTAAAAGTGTCTGCACTCTTCCAATGCCCAATCTGCTGCACTTGGTTGGCCGGCATGCCATTCTGGATGGCTATGGTTGCGCCTGTTGGCCGAAAATTCTTGGCACTAAATTGCTTGGGATCCAATTTCGCAAGAAGAATTGGTTTGTTGAGGATTTCCCAAACAGCATCAGCGGACAAAGGTCTGTAAGGAGGTTTAAGAGTGAGGAACACGCCATCCGTCTTGCTGGCTTGTAGTCTGGTACGACTCATGTAAGACAGCAGAGTGTCCACCGGGCACATCCACACGGGTTGAGCAGGCTGTAATACAACCCGGAAACCATCGCGGTCAGTGTCGTTCTTGATGTGATGGAAATACAACACCACCGTGCCATCATCTTGAGGTGTCACAGCGGTTCTGAGGAACTTCTTGCCAGTCCTTGGGGCAATGTCTGAAGGACGGAGCATGACAGAAAACGCCAACAGCACAATGGTCTTCAAACAGAGATGCTCAATTGGCAGCCTCAAATTTGAGTTCCATGTAGAAAACAGCTGTTGGTGTAGTTGTGTGGCGTTTCACGATGCTGTCGAAGAGCTTGGTCAAATCCTGAGAGATGGGAAAAGAGACACCAGTGGTGCGGGTTAAACACGATAAAGCAGCAGAAAACTGGGTGACCTTTGCCTGTGGTCATTCACACCGACGAGTAATATGCTCCACAAAGGCTGCTAAAGTCGACTCTGTCACTTCACTCAATGCCTGTTGACATTCCTCTGCAAATTTGGCAAAGTCAGAAATCACTTTGTTGTAAGTTGACCATGTTGTAGAAGACAAAGAATACTGAACAAGGGAAGCAGGACCCTCCGGCCAACCCAATGCCTTCAGTCTGGACTTCCACAGACTCTCCATACACACAGTTCCCATCGTGGGTTGCGCAGAAGCTCTGGGTGACCAACTGCTCTGCAACACAGACCCGGGATACGGGGCAACTGGATTGGCAGTCATACGCTCATGTCCCGCAACATTTGCATCCAAGGGGTGCCTTTCCACACTGGAGCAACCACTGACGCTGTTGCCTTGTCTTGCTGGATCTTCTTGAGGATCTGACCCAGAAGACCAAAAGGGGCATTGATCCAGTTGTTCTCCCTGGTCCAGGAGTGTGTGAAAGCGTCCACCCCTTCCGTGAATCGATCTAGGAACATGCTGTTGTATCATGACAGCAAAGTTATTGTTTCTCTGGCAATTCTGTCTATGGTGTGTGGCCCAAAAAACCTGTCAATCATGCCGAACAGCGAGGGATTCAGCTGCCACTCGTGTATGAACAACACCCTTGACAAAAAATTGGCCCGCTGGTTTTTTACCCCACTGAGATGTTGAGCAGACAGTGAGATTTTGTTTTGATGACACCAAGCAAAAAATGGTTCTGGTGAGAGTCAGAAAAGTTTGATCGCGACCACTGAGATGATTCAGGTATGCAACAGTCGTCATGTTGTCTGATACCACTTGAACTGCATGCCCCCACATGATGTGCTGGAGGCTCTGAAGACTGCGAAAGACAGCCAGCAACTCTTTGTAGTTGCTGTGACATGGAAATACCTGGGTTTCCCACGTTCCTGAGGCCTGTGACTGTCAATCCAGGGCAGTCCAACCACCCCATCCCATGCCTGAGGCGTCCGTGAAGAGCTGTAGGTTGACAGGAGGACGCAGCAGAGGAGCACCATTCCAGGTCTGCAGGGCATTGCACCACCATTGAAGGTCTTGTTTGCAGTGAGAATCCAAGGGCACATTGTCGTCCCACGATGTCTTCTGACTGAGGCATCTGAACACATTGCGCAGAAGAAGTTTGGCAGGTAAAATGGCCCGCATCATGCTGATACACTTGCCTGTGATTCAAGCCAATTTTCTGGCTGAGAGGAAATATTCTTTGAGCACACTGCGTAAAAGCTTCTGTAAGACGTGGATCTTCTTGAGAGGCACGTGGACCCAAGGGCCCTGTGGTCCCACAGAGAACACATGGAATCTGATGAACATTGTCTCGGTGGTTGGTGTGAGGTCACATTTTTGAAGATTCACAGTCCATCCGAATGCAGAAAATTCTGACAGAATCCAGTCAGAGTCCCGATCAAAAGACCGAGGCTTGATACAGAAGATAAAATCGTCTACCCAAACTGAGCAGCGCACACCTTGTTCCCTGACGTAATGCACCACTTCCTTGACTGTTCTGGAGAAAAGATATGGCGCAGACTTGACTCCAAATGGCAGAACACACCACTGGTAACAGGTCCCTTTCCACTGGAAACACAGAAATCGTCTCTGATCTGGTCTGACCTGCAAGTGGTGGAACCCATTCTTTAAATCCACTGAGATTAAAAAGTCCTCTGGTTCGATAATTGTCGACACTACATCCAGACCTTCCTGTTTGAAAGAAGGGCATGAAATCCAGGAGTTGGTATGTCTCGAATCCAAAACCAGCCTGAACTTGCCTCCTTTCTTTGCCACAACAGAAATAGGGAGGATGCAATGGGCGCGCTCACATGGAACAACGCGGATGCTGTCAGCCTGTAGGAGTTGTTGAATTTCACAGTCGACAAAACATGCCTGGGCAGGTGAGAACACCCTGTTGGGTAACTCACACCGGGATGGTACACTGGTCAGGAACAAAGGCACGCCTTCCAAAATCCAGTTAATGATCTTCTTGTGTGCATTCACAGCCAACCATTTGTGAATACGGAGGCACATGCCTACGCATCTTCTCTGTCAGTCGGAACCGCCATAGGTTGAAAACCAGGGTTTGAATCGCCCCGCAGAGAGCCTTGATGAAAATTGCCACGGAAGCCTCTGCCTCCCCAGCCCCGCCAGGGCCGTCCAAAACCCCTGTTGTTGAAGGAGTGAAATGGTCGCTGTGGCTGAGATGATGAAGAAGACTCTTCCCGAGCCAAAGAAGCAAGCTTTGCGGCCTTCTCAACATGCCCCAAAATCTGGGGATGCCCAAAGTTACTGTTTGTGGATGACAAACTGTCAAACACTTTCTTTGCCTTGGGCCTGTACGTTCCTGCAACAACCAGGCCGGCCTGCTTTTCCTGTAAATGCCTCATGCACGCTACGAGAGTCACAGTTAGATCGTCTAACATAGCCTGTTGGGCTTCCGAAATGTCTGAGTCCTGGAGGGTCCCGGTTAACTTCAAAGCAGTCTCCACATACCTGGCCATGGAGCCCAACACTTGTGCTGTTTCCTTTGCTTTCGGGTCAATACCCTGCAGCCAGCCACTGAAGACCAAATTGTCAGGAAGATGGATAGAAGTTAGGGAATCCTTGACTGACTGAAATCTTGCCTGGAGAGGCTCAGTTTCCACTGATCCAAATCCTGATCCTCCAAGGAGTGCAGAAGAAGACCGGGGCTGAACTGCATTACCTGTCGCAGAATCTCTCGCAGGAGTCACAAGTGTCGTCATGTCACGACTGTCATGATCATTGTCCGGCACCGAGCCTTCACAATGTTTTTCAGTGTTCTGAACATGTATTTCCAAAGCAGCAAACCTCTGCTCCACCTCTGATTTAAGAGAAGTCACCGTTGCCAAAACTGCATCCAATTTCGCTTCCATTTGAACACAAGAAACACAAGAAAAACTGAAATTTCTTCCCGTCGAAATATTCCGTGTGACTCGCGGAGAAGTCCACTCGAAACATGTCACTGGGTCACCAGAGATGACCCACTTCACTCGCAAGTGTTTGCAAATCTGTCATTCGGTCTGGGGCGTATTCGTGGCACGGAGCGTGTTCAGATCTACGGGCATGACACACAGGCTATATTGCAACCAGAGGTCGGACTGGTATAGTTCAGCGTCCTTCTGATGTGTGACGTCAGAATCATGTTTTACAAAATCCAAAGAAAATGTGATTCAAAAACTTCATCAAGCTTGAGAATGTCGCTTGGTGCCATTTGATACGAGTGTATTGTTTCTCAGTTGAAAAAGATTTGTTTCGTGCTGTTCGCAAAGTGTTTCTGGGCGTCAGGCCAAAAATATCTTTCTGTTCAATGACAAGAAGACTGCGAGTAGGTGCCTCCTGTCCAGAGCAATGTGTGCAAAAGCTTTGGGTTCCGCCCTTTGAGACAAAATTGAAACCTGTTTTCTGGAATCTTTTCCTCCTCTTTTCAAACTCTTGAGTTGTTCAAACATTTCATGAACCCAATGCGATCAGCTTTATGAGTGGTGTGCGTACAGGAAGACACCGTCACACTCCCCTGAAATCAGCGCCAGTCTCATGCACTGACGACCTGGCGTTGAAATGTTCCCTGTCCTGTGGCAAACGCCACTCCTTTTCAACGTGCCCAATTGCCAGATCAATGGTCCAGACAACCAAACTCACCCTGTTTTGAAACTCTCGTGACGTCGACACCGAGTCTAACGTCACTCAGATTTTCTTTGCACGAACGTTCTCAACATCTTTGCAGACAGTCCGGCCTTGTGAAATTCACTTCGTTTTTGAACAAATTCTCTGACATTGAGGACTTCATGCAACGACGTTTCACTCAACGCCGCGTCAATGCTCACGTCGAATAGTGTTTTGTGATTGTGCGAAGTCCCTTTAGGGCGAAGCACCATGTGGTAATGCAGTATATGGCAGCTGGACCAAAATGTCCCCTGCCCCCCCCCGCCCAGACCCCACCCGCCCCCAACCCCCCCCCGGCCAGACCCCCCCCCCGGCCAGACCCCCCCAGCCAAATCCCCCCCCCTGCAGAAGACAGCATGGCTGGTGAAGGACAAGGAGGACCAGGAAGAATTGATAAACAAGGAAGAATTGATTACATTAACGCCGCTGCAACGCTGCAAGGGACTTCGCACTGCAGTTGCCTTGAGCACTGCTTCTCGTTGGCCAATGCCATGGAAACGGTGCCCTTTTCGACGGTGGCAATGGCGCGACGTGCGCCTCAAACGTCGTGCACAAAGTCCTTATCCATGCCCGACACGTCCGTCGAGTCAAACGTCGATTTGACGTTTGTCCACCCTGTTTGGGTTTGAGGTGTTTCACTGACCTGCCATGTAGAGCGGCGCTCGCTCGCGCTTCCCGCGCACGGCGGAGAACGGGTGCGGCCTCTTCCCTCTCACAGCGGAAAACACGCGCGGCCTCTTCCCGCGCACGGCCGAGAATCCTCCGGGAACAACTCTGAAACAGACGGCAGTGGAGAGGTCACGCAAAGGTTTGGTGGAAACCGAATTCCCTGCCCTTCTTTTGGTGCAATTTAGAGACTGTGTGGTCAAGCTGTCAAAACTCATTGTCCAGGTGCAAAACTTCATGATGAGTTCAACTTTGTCCTCAAAGGCACCCTTGTGAATTATTTGTGACGACAAATGGCGTTTCCTGTTTGGTGAGTTTGTCCGTATTTGCATATGAGAATCACCACCACAAAAAATGGTCTTTTTTCAATTGGAAGACACGTCTCCAAGGGACACGGCGAGACGTTACCAAGACGTCACGACAAACTGCAAATCAGCCCGAAATTTTGCCTGGCGCGCCATGATCGTGACAAATTCCACAAAGCTCAAAGCTTCGACTTTCAGTTTGAACTGTTCTTTTCGTGACAGAAAACCTTTGCCACGCGAGAACCCGACAATTTTTTCCTCGAAGTTTTTGCCAAGATTTTATGTCATCAGGAAAATTGAAAGGAGTGCAGCCAAAGTTTATTTCAGCGCGCGATTCTCCGCTGGTCTTTTCTTCCACGGGCTGGGTGCAATAACTGCCCGTGTCCTTGTGTGTGTGTGTGTGTGTGTGTGTGTGTGTGTGTGTGTGTGTGTGTGTGTATGTATGTATGTGTGTGTGTACGTGTGTGTATTTGTGTATGTGTGCGCGAACTTGGGTTGAGTCACACCCGCCACAAATTGCCGGCCAAAATCTGCAAGTTTCATTGTCGGCAAAGTTGGCTGTGCGTGATGCTGAAGGGGTGGCAGCGCACGATTTGTGGACGTCGCCTTTTTGTTGTGGCATTGTGTCGAAACTAGGAATCAAACCAACCTCTTATTTTCTTGGTTTCCAGCCACAGCGTCCAGGTACGCGTCGAGGTCAGCCTCCTGACTCTGCAGTTTGCTGTCTTCGTACAGGTCATTTACGTACTGCAAGAACAAAGCAAAAAACACGCCAGACATTAGTCTCGACAAGTGACAGATCCACGCGAGAAAAGAGAGGCACTTCTGCTGGTGGACCAACTTCCTCAGAATGGATGGACAGGATGGGGAGTCTAGTTGAGATGTTTGAGCACATCCCGTGGTGCCCGGTCTGGCGGCGAAGTTTTCGAGGAAGTTGACGGCGGATTGCCACTATTTCAGAGCCAAGAGGCTGTTGAGTGACGAACTGCTCAGAACGATGATACTTCTTGCTCCCGCGTTGTCCCAACCCCACAGGATTCTTGTGGTCGACCCAGCTCGGCGCGACCCTGGTTCGTGTCGTTGACCGATGGTCACGTGTCCAGGTTCACACAATTGTCAAGAGTCCAACAAGGAAAACGCCACTTTGCAGAAGCCCTACTTCCAAATGCCGAAGGTTGCACTGTCTAGACACACACAGAAATGGAAATTGCAATGTCATCAGACACCAGGACTGAATGGTTCCTCTTTATTTGGCTGGCATTTGTGGTACTTCAAAAGCCAGAAGCCCACTGAAGCAGGAGCCGCTCGTCTGCGTCTCTTTGATGCCCACAACCCAAATTTGAACCTGGAACTTGCTGACCTGCAGGCCAACAAAACACCAGACCAACAATGTTGACTTGTGCCTCATGTGAAATTTTTTCAGGTTTGGAAGTTTGCTGTTCATCATCGCTCAATCTGTGTCACACATCCCACCAGCCATGCGTCCTGACGCAACACTCTGAACACGCTGCTCACAGTCCACGTCTGTCTTCGCGTTCAGCATGCCAGCAGGACTCGCGATCATTTTTCGCAATCCAGTTGTGTTCGTAATGCAGTCAAGGCCACCAGTTTGCACGGACTGACCTCGCCTTGGCGGATGCAGACTTTTCGATCCGACCGGCGGTTGGGCCCTTTGAGGAGCACCGCGGCTCACTTTGACTGCGACTCCCTCACCCAGCAGTGCCTGCAGTCGTGCTCAAACCGTCTTCCCACCTGCAGCCAGCAGGGGCGGATTCGGACGGGGGCTCTTGGGGGTCGCCCCCTTGTCCCTGAATAAAATTTGCGCCCTCAAATTTTGCGCCGAAAATTTTGCGCCGAATGCAGGTTTTTCGTGACAACAGTTGGCTCCCTTTGATAAGATCCGGATCTGTCCCTGACAAGTTGCACTCAAATCGGAGTTCAGCTCGAAAAGGAGCAAAAGGCTTCAAAATTTTGGTGAGGTGTCTTTGTTCACCCGTCGCCTGCTTCCGTTTGAAGAACTCCTCTGCTGAGCGGAGCGGGGATGCGTGTTTGTACGCACCCACAACAGGACGGTCGAAACTTGCCTTGCGGATGTACTTCACCTTGGGAAGGTGATGCAAGATTGACGACTCGCCACTTGCGTCACGAGCGTCGATTTGGTGTCGAGTTGGCACAGAAGCCAGCAGTACTGAACTGAGATGGCGGTCATGCATGCAATGGCAGAATTTGAGAGACATTTTGGACAGAGGCCATGGTTCTGTCTTCCGGCTTCCTGCCCTTCGCAACGTACTGTTCCTTGAGTTTCGGGCCAAGTTCCTAGGGGAATCTCATCGAAATAAAACGGAAGAAAAAATTGTCCGAGCATCTGATTTACAATGGGGTCGGAGGGGCAGTCAATCCAAAATAGTTTTTCCTCAGAATTTGACGTTTATCATTTTCTAACTGCGGGACACATTTTAAGAGTGCGCAATACAGAGGGCAAACAACGTCCGCTCCTTTTTCGACGTGCCTCGCCAGATCAATGACACAGAACCAATTTGCTCACTTTTCATTGGCTCTCAGAGCAAACTGTGGTATTCTGTACCACGGATCTAGCAACTGGGGCACTGTACGTACGGATTTCAAGGCTGTGCTGAACCTCCCCATTGAGAACTGCGTGGAACCGCGAAGCCTTTTGCTCAATTCTTTCGCTTCCGTTTACGCACAGCGCAACGATTGCTCTGAGAACAAAGCGAACGTCGCACTCCTCAGGGTGAAGCAGGTGCTCTGACTGAGCCATCGGATCTTCTTGAAGTTGAAATTCTATCCGCACCAGAAAGGTGTCCTCATTAAACCTTTAAAAATTGCTACATGCACTGAAAAAAGACTGGTCTTTGTGTTTCACCCTTTGTGTGTATCAGATCCATTTGCTCTATTGAGAAACAAGAAGCTGAAAATGTCACAGATCGCAGCGAAGGACACGTTACGAAAATGTCATTGCGAAACACGTCCAGGAAGGAGTCTATTCGCCCGCGGCCTGGCCTCAAAACTGCAGGAATTATGCAATTGTCATTGGTGTGTACGTGTGTGTGTGTGTGTGTGTGTGTGTGTCTGTCTGTCTGTCTGTCTGTCTGTGTGTCTGTGTGTGCTTGTCTGTGTGTCTGTTTGTCGGTGCACTTGGAGCAGACAATTTTGAGTGACTCCCCATGGCAAGTCACCCATGTCATGCCACCCAAAAAATTCAGGCCAAAGTCTGCAAGTTTCCTGTTTGTGGTAAAGTTTTATCAGCGGTGAGTCACTGATCTCTTGTGTGAGATTGCGGACACCAACCTGTGCAAGGAGAAAAGTGAAGACCGAACTCCCAACGTTCATACAAAATCATATTCTGAGCAACCATGGGCTTCAATGACTATGCAGGATGAATGCCCAGACGAACGCAATCTAAAGCAGCGATTGTGTGAGCTTGCAAGTGCTGTGCTGGGAGTAAGAGCTCGTACACTGCACAGGACTGTGAAGTGCGCGGGCACAATTTGCTGTAAGAGGCTCAGATTTCGTCTAAGAGTCCAAATACGGTGTTGAGTGTCCTCTTGAGGCGCGCAATAGCGCAGGTCTCAGCAGGCACTTGTTACAAAAGCAGCTTTGCAGTGATAAAGGATGAATTGCACCCAGACGGAAAGTTCAGGTTTGTGCGGACGATGCAAGAGGCGGGAGGGACACTCAAACTTGCTGCAAACAAACCTCAGCCAAACAAAGACCAAACAGAAAAATGTTCTTGCCGCAAGTGATTTCTTTTTCATGTGCGGGAAAATTGATCCAAGAAATCTGAACATTTTCTCGACAAGCCATCACAGTGGATGGTGGGTGGCAAAGACAAATAACATCTCCTTACCAAAATGGGACGGTCAACAAAAGAGTGGAGTCTGGTGACAAGTTGCAGCAAGGGAGTGAGTGTCTGCTTGACTGCAGACGGACACTGCAGGGAGAATCCAGTGAGCGCGTTGAGAACCCAGACGAAGACAAATCCTCGGAAGGAACACGAGATTATCTGGGTCACGAAACCGGAGCCTTCTTTGCTGTCGTCATTCTTTTCGTCCGGCCTAATCCGACTTAAATCTCTGATTGCAAATGTCCAGCTTCTCACATCATCCTAGCTGGCGAAGTTTCTTGTGGTCGTGGGTGTTCCTGTGACCAAGCACATGTGTTCCAGTTACGGCTCAGTTGAAATTTTTGAATTACATCAAAGGAATGAAAATTCTAAACAGTTGTTTTTCTGATCTGATGAAGGGAATCGGTTTTGTGATCTGAAAATAGAGCGACAGGGTTCCTGCCACATCCGATTTTCACAAATCCGAGCGTTTTTTGCTCGAATTAGACGAATAAGAGAGGACTGTTTGTCGAAAATCACAGAAAGTTTGAGCATTGGTGGGTTCACTGTCGATACACCACAGTGTTTGATAAAAGGGGAAAAAATGTTGATTTCAGGCCTTTTCTTGGGGACAACAAAAATGTCCAAACACTCCCCAGGGGTAGCCTGTTTCACTGCAGGTTGAAATCTACCAGGTGCATGTGCTTAGTCCTGAGACTGACTTCTTTTGGAATATTTTGTCCAAAATTGCCCAAAAGCCTTTAGCTTTGCATCATCCTGTCAAACATGGTTTCTCACGACCTGCGTGACGCCCTTCCCTTGATGAGTAGCCTTGTGTTTTTGTTAGGAATTTTTAGAACAAAAGCTTCCAATTAGTCCCTTGTGCTGGGATTCTTTGCAAAGTGGGAACTGATACTCTGGGCATAAAATGGAAAGAAATTTGAGCACATAAAATCCTTCAACGATGTTTTCGCAAGTATGTAAGTTTGTGACACAAATAGCCAACAAAGTGCTGACAAATGCAAGAGACGTCCTTGCGTAAGGTCTGTGTTGTACCCAAAATACCACACGAAAACAGACCCTCGGCAGTTTGCTTCAGGTGCACTGGACAGCCAACATGATGACTCAGAATTCTACCTCGCTGCGATCATAAAGTCTGTCGTCTAAATGATTCCTCTTCAATCACACCACTCTTCGATTCGACCAAAGACCTGTCTCACAAAGCCATCGTTTGCATTCACCGGAACCGACATCTTTCTCTACAGAATCTTTCTCTACAGAATCAAATCTTCTTCTGTCGAGTAGTTGTTTGTCATCCAGCAGTTTGTCTTCCCGACCAGTGACCAAAGTTGGGAAGAGGAAACACACTTCACCCTTTTATGTGACCTTTGAATTGGCCATCATTGAACTTTTTCCTGAGATTGACTTTGTGATTGACATTTTGAGAAACAATTGTTCTCAGTGGGGTGGGTACTTCAGACACCAATATAATTTTTGCGTGATATTGCTGCGTTGGATGGCTGATGTTTGCTCAATTTTTGGGACATTGGGTTTGGATTTTATGGTCTTTTGTTTTCGCCGAATTTCCTCTCAGAGATGGCCTGAGGTCGAGGAACTGCAATTCAGCTCGTGTCTCGCGGCACCTGCGGTGCGCCTCATCCATCTCCGAGCGCAATTTATTTTAGTTACAGGTGTTCTGGACGGACGGGGACGTCCAGCAAACGACTGCCAATTCGGACGTTTTGCTTCCTCCGCGAGACGTACCGTTCTTTGGTCACCCGACTGGACGGAAGACAAAGATCTATTTTGGCCTCGGAATTTTCCAGACGCATTTTCCCTTCTGCGAGGTACAAACAGATCGATATGCTGGCAAATCAGAGATAATCCGTTGCCTGGATTCAATGTGTCTGTTCGAAAGCTGAGAACCTGGAGTCATCAACGACTGAATTTCTACGGTTGCAAAATGAAGCGGGATATAACCTGAGCCGACAGGGCCTTCGCCCGTGTGTGCACCTGGCAACCTAAGATCCTGCGTATTCCCACCAGTTTGGGCCACGTTTGCAAATATCATCTGCCGCTCTATCCATATTTTAGGTCAAGAGCGGGCGACCAATAAATTATGTGGCTTATAACTTCTAATGCTGGAGGGAAGTCCGCCTATTCACACCACTTATTGCGACCAGTTACCCTCGTTTTCAGCTGTCAGCGATAAAGCCGAGACGCGCTGTGGAGATCCGCACTGAGGGCGCTTCTGCCAATGGTCGGTCCACGTGCGAGCGAAGGTCCAGGCTTTTACTCAGGTGCCAGCAAAAGTTTGTTTTTGATGGTGTCTGTGTGAAGGGGAAGACCCACAAGCTTCAAGATTCGGAAAAAGTTCCTGCAGACGCAGTCAAACAAAAAAGTTTCAGGCAGTTTCCAAAAAAAAAGATGATTTGGAAACGGGAACTGCCCTGGATCTAGACCTGGAATGGTTGTTGCAGTGAAAACAAATGTAGAAACGGGAGAGTGCGTTGTCAGGAGGCGCGAGCTAATGTGCCTCGACATGAACTCGTGTTGCAGCCGCTGACCAGGGCCTCATTTTGTCTGATGTCCCTTGTTCATTCACGAATGTATCGAGGGGCGTTGACCCTCGTCGCTACGTTCCGAAGAGCCGACGAAGAGCAAAGCGTTTTGGGAGAACAGCCGTTTCCGTTGTGATACCGAACGATGTTTGTCTCATGTGAATGCAAAGCGTGCAGCAACTTGAACAAAGGGCAGAGGACCACGTGTCACAGCGACACTGCGTGGTCTTCCTCGTCTTGAAGGTTTGGTGACGTTGGGAAGGTTCCTTGAAAGACTCTTCAGGATTTCAACCAAACGTGCTCACGGTGTGGCATTTGCAACTTCCCGCTGACAGCCGGACTTGCCTCTGGCCATTCTGTGAAGGCCGTTTCGCCTTGAAAGCTGAATTGTGAAGGACAGTACAAGAGTGGCCAGACTGCTGCCTCCAGGGGAAGGAAGACCGTGGGACACGAAGTGAAGGTTGCATGTGTTGGGGCCACTGGCGACAATGACTTCGATGGGAACTTCCGGACAGATGGTGGTGCACTTACGCAAGCCGTGCGCAAAAGTCAACAGAAGAAGTACGAAGGGGAAGCGGTTCTTCTCAGTTCTGTTAAGGAACAAAAAAGTTTTGTCCTCACTTTCGCACTTCTGGCTGCGGAAAAGTTAATTTTGTCGCGCTGTGTCAAGGACACACGAGACTCTCACCTTTGGAATGCAGGGGAATCGAGACAAACCCGAGCACCCTGGCTTCCGAGGGAGGAAGCCGCACAGAAACAATATCATTGTTTCTCCAAGCGAAATTGGTTAATTAATCGGTATTAGGAGAACGCATGGAGAATATTTCCTGTGCAGAAGCAGCTTTGCGTTGTGCGGCCCAACACCCAGGGAGTGAAAATGAAAGTGCGGAACAGAGAAGTTTGTCTTCTGAGTTTTTTTTTGGGAAGCTGAGATCCTCTGCCAAAGCATAGCGACACGAGCGAGGGTGTGAAGGTGCGTTCAACTCAGCCTTCACGTTTGAATCGTGAAGGAGAACATTTTGCATCTTTTCAAATGAGCTGCAATGCATCTCAAATGCGTTTATGACAACTTCTCAGCACGCAAAAGGCTGGAATCGCAACAAGCTGATGATTGTGTGCGCCCAAACGTGCGCGTCGCTTCGAGGACTTGGCCAGCTCATCATTGGTCTTCAGTCTGGGTTGACCTTTCTGTTGCAAAGTAATTTTAAGAACTTGTCGGCCTTGCCAAGGCCGACTTTTGTTTTCTCGTCGTGGGGAAACCACAGTTGAGCATTGGTTGCTGTCATTGACCACTGCAGAGTTTTGGCCCCTTTCTGACAAAACAGCATCCGACATGCTCGGAAACAAAACTAGAACCTCAGTGCATTTCAGAACCATTGTTCTTCTTGGGGAGTTGTCTGCAAGTGTGAAAAGTTGACCAACGTCAACTTCTCTCGTACGCGACTGGGCCTGCACTTGCAAGGTCAGTCAGGTAAACTCGATTTGCCTCAGGCCATTGGCTAACAAAACAGAAGCAGCAGTTTTGTTATTCTACAATCTTCCTTGGAGAACAGACTCCCTTGAGCTGCGAAAGTTGCAGTGCCGTACTTTCTTCAGAAGTGTCTGATCTTGAACAGGCTTTTGTGTGTGGGAGACACAACAGTCGGCTCCTCGCGGCTGTTCCGCTCGCGATAGATGACAGTCTTTGAACGCGCTGCAACAAGAGTGTCACAAACCACCCCGAGCAACGCGAGAATCCACGGCAGTTGACCGGAGCCAGATTGTTCTGCACCCACACCCACAGCTCAGCAGGGCTTTGATGTTCCGTGCGTGTGAGTCAGAGATCAAGCGTGGGGATACCCAACTTCGAGTGCGCGGCCGTGCGCTTATGTGTGTGTGTGTGTTCTTGTGTGTGCGTGCGTGTGTGTGCGTGTGTGTGTGCGTGTGTGTTTGTGTGCGTGTGTAATTTTTTGGATTCAGAGCGGGGGCGGGGCGTGCTCGTGGGTCACCAGAAGGAGACAAAAATAGCAACCCCAGCTCGGAATCCACCCTTTGATATTGAGACATGTGCACCAGCTGACTTCGAGGTCAAGACCACAACAGGTTCGAACGCACGACATGACACGACCAAAAACTCTGAATCTTACCAGTGTCATGTTCTTGCTCTTTCTAATGTACTGTCAATGCAGGTAAATCCATTCTTTGAGAACAAAAACCTTCTGCAATGTTCTTTCTTTCAGTCTGCACAAATGCACACCTGGCACAGCGGGCAAGTCTTCATTTGGTATCGCCTGGATGGAAGCTTTGCTTTGAAATGTGTTTGGAAAAGAACACACAGGCGCGACTAACATGCTGCTAATGTCACAACAACGAGGAGAAAAAAACAATTTGGAGGAATTTTCCATTCTGGAACATCGGCTGATGATTCAACTGCGAAAACTGAGGGTTTGCTTGCACAACTCTGTTTCTCCAGCTCCCCCCCCCAACACACACACCCGCAAAACAGCCCCTCCCCCTCCACCATCCTGAGGCTTCGAAATGCAAAACTGGTGACAGACCTCACAATGTGAAGCAGTCTTGAACTTGTGCTGCTCGTGAATGAGATGCAACATTTTGCACTGCGTTTCATAACAACGAGAACAAACCGAGTCATTTTGAAACAGAATCCGTTCTTTTATGATTTTAATCTGTCACAACGGAGCTTTGATAATTCACTTGTAACCCAATATCCATTTCTAGTGCACCTGAGAAGGCATAAATTTGCTATGCGACGCGGGCCCCCAAGGAACGGAGGCGTCACACGCTTGTGAAAAAATGCCACTAAATTGCCCACATCGAGCGTTTTTTCCTCAACCTTCCTCCAGGGAGCAAAGAATTTAAATTGGAAGTAGAACGGATAAATTGGAGCAGTGCCATAATTTTGTGCTGTGGCTGCCCTGCGGATACGGATTCCTTTGGCGTACCAAAGACTGACTCGAGCAGACACTATTCGCTTCACATTCACACACGCACACGCACACACACATACTCACACTCTCGCTCTCGCTCTCTCTCTCTCTCTCTTTCTCTCTCTCTCTCTCTGTCTCTCTCTCTCTCTCTCACACACACACACACACACACACACACAAATCCACTCGTGCACAGCATACTACCTCTCTCTCTCTCTCTCCCCACAAAGTTGCGTACGAGCACTTACTATGAGTTCCTTGAGGTCCTCGATGATCTTCCTGAGGATGCTGAGTCTCTCCTCCCGCAGCTCCTGCTCCGTCGCCTGCAGCGGCCTCGCCTGCGCCCCGCGGGAAGTGACCACGATCCCCAGGAGAAGGGCCAACACCACGTCCATCGCTCGTGCCATGCGTACAACTACTGAGAGTGTGCTTTCCTCAGGGTTTGAAGAAAAATCCAAGTCCTTCGTTGATGAAGCTGAAGATTATTTTTCTTTTCAAATCACTTTGAAAGAGCAAATGTGAAGAACTTCGGTGAAGCTTAGTTCCGAACTGGAGAGCTTTCCTCGGGTTGTTCTTTGAAGCCGGTTTGGTTCGACTTTGCGTTCAGTTTCTTTTGCTGCTTTGATTTTGAGAACAAGTGTAGGAGGAACGTTCAAGTCCTCAGCGTGACGAAGAGAGTGATTGGTGGTTTCCTATTGGTTGTAGGAGTGATCTCTGAAGGCTTGTTGCGCGTCAATGCACCTCGGCACCAGATCAATGTCGGTCGGTGTGTATCAATGCTCCCGGCAACGTTTATTGCTTATTGATGAGTCCAACAGCTCCTGTGTCCAAATATGGTTGATAAGTTTTTTGTGGTGGGACGAAAAGATGCTGTGGCAGCTCCAATGTAGGTCTTTGCTGCTTCAAAATAAACTTATCCAAGTGACTGTGTTTATTTGACCGCGCTGGGCCACTCACTTGGTCTAGAGAGAGTTAGGTGGGGGTGGAAGCGACAAATTTACGGTCACGTGACGTCACGCGATGCGACGCAGCTTCGATGCGCAGCTTCCACCGAACTTTTCCCGCCCGCGCGCGCGCGGACTTGTTCTTGCCGTCTTCCTGGAAACTCGGAAGCTGTTGCGACAGGTGACTGTGCGGGATGTAACGTCCTGGACCCGGGGCAGGACAAGTGAATGTCGGGCCTTTTATGGTGTGGGCGCCTTGCTGCAGGTGCGGCCAACGTACGCCTCAACTCAATTGGAACGTTGTTTATCGCAAAAGTTATCCACGTAAGCGCAACACCAAATCGTGAGAGAAAGTGAGCAGTGTGTTTGGCGAACCTGAAATGTTCTCACTTGCATCAAAACTGCGCTTTCCACCCGTCACTTGGTTGATTGCTCTGCACGCGACCCAATTTGGAAGACAACACGCAAATGCCTTCTGCCTTCATTCAACATGGTTCTTTTCAACGGATTCATTCGACAACGATTCCTTTTTCTCCCGCCAGGTATCCACTAAACTAATCCAGTGTCGCGCAAAGAGTTCAACCCGACATGAGGACAACAAGAAATAACATGTCTTTTAAAACTGGCAAAGAAGTTTTTTGTGTGGAAAGACTTTGACTGCAATGTTCTCGAAACCCGTCGCCCTCAACACGTGTCACTGACGCGTTCAGGCAGCTGTATCTCAATCAGTTCTTCCCATTTTGGGGCAAGTACCTTTGTTGGCCTTTCCTTTCAACAGGCGAAGTTCAGAAGCCCTGAGAGAGCTCAAAATACCAAAGCTGTCTCCCAGCACACTGCACCCGTCGATGTTTGTGTTCGGGGTTTGTCCTTTCACTGTTGCTATTTTCTGTGATCAGGGCCTTTTGTTTGCTATATCCGTGTCACAATGACGGTCTGAGAACGTCATTCTCCGTCGTTATTTTTTGACTCCGCGTTCAAGACCTGCAGGGACGTCTGTGAGGCAGGATTCTCAGACGCAGTGACGTCACGCGAAACAAGAGCGGAATGTCCCGTGTCTGAGTAATTTCCAATGGAGCCTCACTTTCGCTGGTCAGTGTTGGGATCGGCGAGACGCGGACTTGAAGGACGTACTGGAGGTGACGACAGCGTCACACATGTGGCTGTGGCCTTTGACTGACGCAGCTCAACCACAGAAGCACTGTTTATTTTTGGAAAATGACAACTTTTTTCTGTGTTGACATTGTTTACCATGGGAGCTGCTGGTGTCGGAGAACGGGTTTTTCTTGTTTTCTGATGTCATTTCGATCCCTACCTCTGGGTTTTTTGCCGAGATATCCAGAGGCCTCCACGTTTCCCGCCCCAGACTCAAACCGAGTTGATATTTGTTTCAAGATAATAAAGAGACCTGAATAAAATTTGCTTGTTCACCCCTAAAACAGTCCCTATTCAAGCTTGGTGAAGGGGTGAACCCTGACACGCGCCTCCCTGACTCACAAGGTGAACTCTCACACTGATGGTGGGAGAAATCCTGTGGCTGCTTCACCTTCTTGTTTTGGAGGATGAAACCAACTGCGGGTGATTCTCTCCTCGCACGGTAGTGTGCGCTGATTCTGCGAAGGCCCTTTCGGGCAAGCACCTAGTGGCAGTGCAGTACACTGTACAGGCAGCTTGGGCAAGATGTCCACCTCCCCCTGGACTTTGTCCCACTCCCCTGACTTTGTCCACCTCCCCCTGGACTTTGTCCCCCTCCCCTGGCTTTGTCCCCTCCCCCTGACTTTGTCCCCCTCGCCCAGACTTTGTTCCCCCCATGGACTGTCCCCCTACAGACTTTGTGCCCCCCTGCAGAATGGTTTCTAAGGCAGAGCACCAAGAGCCTGGCAGGCCAGTTTGCTATCACAGTTTTAGTTATAAGAGGCAACATACACTACTCGGGACTTCGCACTGCAGCTGCCTTGAGCACTGCTTCTCTTGTTGTGTGAGCGACGTGCCAGACAGACTCGGGCGTGCTGTCCCATACGGGTACTTACTTAGGCTTGAACCTGGCCACTGTTTGCTCAACAAATCCAATGATTGCTTCTGTATCCTAACAGCTATTGATCTTCGATTGCGCATTTTGGCTTGTTGTGTGAAACATGTGCACATGTTGTTCCCCGGGGAGGATGTTCCGCGCACCTCACAGAAACCTGTTGTCTGCCGAAACCTCGTGACTTCCACTTTTTTTTCGGGATTCACATTTCCTTCTCTGTAAGCGGAATCCTCTGATGTGTATCTTTTTCAAAATGTCTGCTTTTCCACATCTCTTCTCCATTGCGGTTGAACGAATCAGACTCCATTGTCTGCGCGAAGTTCTGAGACCCAGTTGTATTCGTGGGGATCAACGGCAAGAAGCACAAAAGGAAACTTCACAGCTGTCTCCAAAACCTTTGAGTGCAACTCTTCCAGTTGTTCAGAAATTCACTCTACATTTTCCGCTGCTTTGTGACAACTTTACCACACACAGAATGATGTTTTACGGCGCACAGTTTGAAAGGCGGATGAACCTGGATTCGTCCTCGGTTGTTTTGACAGATCTGTGGAGCAGAAGGGACTTTGAGGTTTGTGCGGAAGTGAGGCGGAACTTCAACACACCTGAAGAGTGTGACTGGAGTGACAGAATGAAACAACGAGGAAAGGGAGTCAAAGTTACGACACCCGACAAAAGGAAGTGGAGTTCATTCAACTCTGTTTGGTTTCATGGTCGTGGATCCAAGACGTGTTTCAGTATTTCCGTGTGAACTCCAAAATTTATCTGTTTCACAGGTGGAGAAACCAAGGTTCGGCTGAAGTCTTACTGTGTTTCTCGGTTTTCACACTCTTTTCCCTGACGCAAATCATTCTTGACAAAACGAGCAAAACGACTTTCACCCATTCTGACATGGGTGTTAAAAATGGCAAACTTTCTGTGTTGGTTCTGTGCAGGGGAGGTTACAGTGTCTTTCTCTGATTGAAGTTGCCGTCTGGCATTGACCCAAGGCATTGACCAAATTTGCATTGACTGTTTTCGTTTGGACCAAACCACGTCTCATTCGTGCGTCACGTTGGGTTGTGTCTCTCGTGAAAGTTCCATAAACTCACACAGGAGGTCTCTTCGTGAGGAACCGACCGGATATGATGACGAGATCCATCGACTCCCATCTCACAGTTCAGTGCTGCGCTTCCGTGCTGAACAAAGGGAAACAAAGCCGGACAAGTTTCATCAATGAATAAATAATTTACTCGCTTTGTTAACCACTTGGCGCCTTTTTTTTCTTTCTCAGTCGGCTTCAGTAAGCCCACGCCCACGCTGTGAAAGTATTGGATGCTGGAGATTGCCTTTGGTAGCGTGGCGGAACCTTCACCAAAGACACTGAATTGAGAACTGAAGACAAAGATCCGAAGAGCATCGGTGGTTTTCACTATGGAGAGAGAAGTAACAGATATATAGAACGAACACGAGATGTTTCACAGGCAGTTATGGAATGATCTCAGTCATTGAACAAGTGCGCAGCACGAGTTGAATAACTGAGAGAGTTCCATAACACTGTGAAACATCAAGTGGAGTTCCATATCTATCATATTTACAATCTTGCAGTTTCTTGAACAACTTGTCCAAAACACTATTTTGGACTTTTGCTTTGAGAAGTTTTCACAGTGTTAAACAAGTTGTAGTCAGGGTTGATTGCTCTGGAAAACTTTGGAACTGTTGTAGTTCAATAACTGAGAGAGTTCATTCCTGGATAAACTTGAACAGCA
>JAAUXT010131614.1_pt1:0-5000 | contig 28654 bp, 33 predicted proteins | sample 7278171 | NCBI WGS metagenome assembly JAAUXT01 (sample SAMN14350112, study PRJNA611818) | marine sediment metagenome | isolation source: surface marine sediment (1.8m) | place: French Polynesia: Moorea | collected 2018-08
GGTGGGTGGGTGGGTGGGTGGTTGGGTGGTTGGGTGGGGCAGGGCTGCATCACAGAGCTTCAGGCATGAATACAACTTCAAAAATGCATCCCAATAAAAGATAAATGATACAAAACGTCGTGTCTATTGCAAAGCGCCAACTCAAGGAACAACGGAAAATATGGGGTTGGGGCATGCACCAGGGTGAGCTCTGCCCCCCTGGATCAGCTGGACCTACCGGACGGGTTGGTGACCGTTTGCGGGGGCTGTACTGAACGCGGAAGTGGAAGTCCCAGTGCGTGGGTGTGTCCACAGAGATCAGCCCAGGCAGACGAACCAATCACCAAACCAAAGCAAGCCACTTTCCTGCAAGTCGTTCACATTCGCTCTATCCAGACACGGTCTTTGCATCCAAAATGCTTCAGGCATGTAGTCCTCACGCAGATCCGGGGTTGATGATGGTACTCCAATCTCAAAACTTTGACTGTGACAAGAAATCATCATTTCAGGCCTGTGGCATAAACTATGGGCACAACTGATTCCAATGTGTGCGTATCGCCATGATGCAGTAAGACGTCACGGTGAACGTTTGACACACATGCAGAACGTGCATCTTCATGTCTGGATTATCATTGCCATTTGCGGAATACGTTCTTGGCTCTATTTTTCTCTCTTTCCATCCCCGCAAGCCACAGACAGGCAGCAAATTGCATCTGAGGAATTTTCCACTTGATCCAATCACATCTGAGGCCTGGACTGCGGGGCAGATCACCTGGGAAACAGTCCCTGTCACCTTCCCGTCGGGTGAGAACTCAAGAACGGAGGCCCAGCCTGGAAATAATTTTTTCCCCAGCCGCAGCAAATTCGAACCTGGCCAGTCGGAACCCTGCAAACAACCTTTGCAATGAGACAATGAGGGGTTGAGGCCTGAGACCCAGTACCAGATGTTCCCTGTGCAACAGGCTGGGAGACGAACTGCAGACGTCTCGTGGAGCGGTGTTTGCTGGGTCTAATGAAACGGCAAAACTTCCACTGGGCTTTCACTGTGAGAAGACAAGGACAGGTGTGTGCGTGTGTGTGTGTGTGTGTTTGTGTGTGTGTGTTGAGACGCGTGTGAATGTATGAGTGTGACTGTGTGCGTGCAAGTGAAAGAAAGTGCGCATGTGACAGAGGAAAAGAGCAACAATGGGTATGAATGTGTGTTCTTGTTGTGTTTGGTCAACAGTGTTTGTGCGTGTACGTCTCTGTGTGTCTGTGTGTGTTGTCTGTGTGTGTGGGGGGGGGGGGGCAGAGGGTGCAGTTGAAAGCAAAGAGTATGGGTCCTGTTCAGTCACACAACTCATTTTTCAACCAAAGGTCTGAAAAAGTCGTTGTGTGATTTGACAGGAACCACAGTTTGAGAATCCTGTCTTCCAGTGCTAGACTCGTAACCCTCATTCTGCACAGCGCAGTCCCAGTAGAGAAGCTATCAATTGAGAATTGAGATCTGAAACTGAAGCCGGAAGCGGGAACCAGGTAAAGTTGTCCTCCCGCGGGGACCAGGGAGTCTTAATCAAACCTCCAGACGAGTGAAAGTGGGCCGCTATTTCTGTGGATGCTGAGAGCAATTCAAACGGGTTTCTTCTTGGCAAGGCGTGGTGGGAGGGTCTTTTAGATGAAGCCCATTGGCTTCGTGTGTCCGCCATGCTTGTTGCAGATGAGTGCCAAGGTGAAGGCCGAAGGTGTGGACCATGTGTGTGGAGGGTTATGATGCTGCCAACAGGTGCAACGTGTCAATGTCAATGAATCTCCAGTGTTTCTTTTCAGTTTTGGTGCTAGAGATTCACATTTCCCTTTCTTGTGTGTGTGTGTGTGAGTGTGTGTGAGTGTGTGTGAGTGTGTGTGTGTGAGTGTGTGTGAGTGTGTGTGAGTGAGTGTGTGTGTGTGACCCTGCGACACGGGACTGCACGCTATACGAGGCAAGATCAACATGATGTGGGTAATTGGATGGTACATCGACACTGTGCATGCGGTCATGTTTTCCTGTCAACACAGAGTAGAGAGGAGTCCTGTGCAACAGTGGGTCAAGTTTGACTCACATCCATTGATTGGTTTGGTCAGAAATCGAAGTTGAAAATCATTATTCATGTGAAGTCCAGCAAATTGACTGCATCATGGTGCAACTGAGAGTGAAATTTGAGCAGAGGTATGAAGTCAGATTCATGGCAAAAGAAGGGCGTTCCCAGCATCAAATTTTGGAGACATTGCAGAAGCTTCATGGACCGAATGCCATGAGTCAATCCAGTGTCCAAAGATGGGTGAACAGGTTCCAGAAGGAGGGAGATGCTGTCCAAAACAAGCCAAAGTCAGGAGCTCTGACCAAGAGACTGGCAAAGATGGAAGCTGTGCATCAAGCAGTTTTGTGTGACAGGCAGTCATCGATCAGGGAAATTACCAGGCAAGTCTAACTTTCCTTTGGGTCAACACAGAAGGTCATCAAAGCTGATTTGAAGCTGAAGAAAAAGTCCGCCTGCTGGATTCCACATCTGCTCAACCAAGCTGGCAAGGACAGGCATGTCCGGAGATGCAGGGAGGCTTTGACAATGATGAGAAGGAGGGTGGATCCAGTGTGCTTTGTAGTTGCTGCTGATGAATCTTGGATTTTTGCGTATGACCCTGAGAGCAAGGAAGCATCTCGACAATGGATGGAAACTGACCAGCCATGCCCCACCAAGGTCAGGCATGACTGCTTCTGTGTCAAGGTGATGTTGGTAGCTTTCCTGGATCAACAGGGTGTGATTCATCATGAGTATGTTCCAAATGGTAGAGGTATCACACGCCATGTGTACCATGATATCCTTATCTGTTTCTGTGAACACCTCCATCAGCAATGCCCACATCTGTGGCATGATCCAGACTGTTGGGCTCTTCTTCATGATAGAGCTCCTGCGCACACCAGTGGACTTGTAGTGAACTTCTTGAGGTACCATGATGTGCAGGTGATTCCTCATCCCGGATCCAGTCCGGATCTCAATCCACTGGATTATTGGTTCTTCTCAAGGGTGAAGAAGGAATTGAAGGGGAGGCACTTCAGGAACACCCAAGAGCTTGAGCAGGCTGCAGACCAAGTCATCCAAGTGATTGGCTGAATTTGCGCACCAAATGGACCGCTACCCAGACAGGTTGCGCTCCTGCATTGCTTCCAGAGGGGAGTACTTTGATGAGCACAGGATCTAGAAGAAGTGGGTGCAGTGCAATGACACTTTCAGACAAGTTGGAGAACAGTTTGGAGTACCCAGAAACAAATTTGTGTCAAGTTCGGACAGACAGAACAAGCTGTAGACAATTCGCAGTACTCAACATACTTGCATCTTTGTTTTGGAAAAAAAGTACATGTTGTACTTGATGAAAATTGTTAACACTTGTTGGCATTAAAGGCTGTTGGCATATGTTGGCCCCCGTACCCGTAACATGTTGATCTTGCCTCGTGTTGTGTGATCGAACCATCATTTCCCGAACACTTGTCACTTGGTTCGAACACACATATTCTTTCCTGCACTCCTCTGAAGCTGCACCTATGGCACAGCTTCAGACCCCCTGTATAAAACCGAGTGTTTCTCTGTTTTCTGGGCTTCACCCTTTTAGAAGCTTATGTAAGTGCAAATAAACCTTTCCTGCAGAACACGTACGTGTGATTAGTTTATGCGACCCAGCTAACAGAGACAGGAGACCTGGCTCCCTTCTCTGGGTGAAAGCTGCGGACAGGCTCTGCCAGCCGATGGCTATGGAACGATGCTGGTATGAGCACCCCCCATACATAACACTCGTAATACTGTGTTTCGACCTGGGCTCCTGGGTTTGACTTTCACAGTGCTGGTGTTCCTCGTGTGCAGCGGGGACCGTTTGAACCAGGTGCAGATTTGTGGTTGAGTGGCCGCTGAAAGGAACGGATTCGAACAAATGAAGCCTGGATCAGGTTTCTGAGCAGAACCAGTTCCCAGTGGTGAAAAGGTGGGCTACAGCCGGAGGCGGAGCCTGGACCCCTGGTTAGCACAGGCACACCAGCCGAGGGTCCAGGGGGTACAGGGGAAGAGCCTGGGGCAGAGCCAGATGTCCCGGAAGGAGAGAGGCACATGCGCCGGGGGATGAGAGGTAGGACCAAGGTCTCAAGGGAACACAGGCACATGAGCCTAGGGGTCAGGTCAGGGGTTTGGAGGTGGGGTGGAGTCTGGGGCAGCGCCAGATACTCCGGGGGTAGAAAGGAAGACGAGTGTGGGGCAGGGTACCAGGGCTTCTGGGTGAGAGGTGGGTGGAGCCTGAGGTGGAGCCAGGACCTCGGGGGAACACAGGCACTCGAGGCTGCGGTTTGGGAGTGAAGAGTAGTTGTGGAGCCTTGGACAGACCCCTGGCTTCAATCAGGAGCGGACGGGAGGACAAGCACATGCACCGGAGCATGAGATGTGAGAGGTCGGACAGGGCCTGGGAGAGAAGCAGATGCTCTGACAAATTTCAGGTGCCCGAAGCAGAGCTGGAAACCTCGGGGGGTGAGGCGCTAGGGAGGGGGGCAGGGACCAGGACTTCAGGGGGGGGGGGCAGAGGCACGTGGGCCCAGGGAGGGTCATATACGTTTCAGGTGAGTGATTGTGCGAAGTCCCTTTAGGGCGAAGCACCATGTGGTAGTGCAGTATATGGCAGGGTGGATGAAATGTCCCCTGCCCCCTCCCCTCCCCCAACCCCCTCCCCTCCCCAACCCCCTCCCCCTCCCCAACCCTGCAACCCCTACCAGATTCCCCCCTCCATGGAGAAGACAAGGAGGACAAGAAAGAATCGACGACATAACCGGCCGGCAAGGGACTTCGCACTGCAGTCGCCTTGAGCACTGCTTCTTGTTCTGAAGAGCGCAAGTCTCGCTCTTCCTCTGACCAAACGTTGCGTTGCGCGCCTCAATTCTGAAACGATACTACATCCAACTTCAAGAAGGTATGTAGCGCAGCAAAAATGACCGCATTTCCCCATCTCAACCGACATTTCTATCTTTGGGT
>JAAUXT010131614.1_pt1:10000-28654 | contig 28654 bp, 33 predicted proteins | sample 7278171 | NCBI WGS metagenome assembly JAAUXT01 (sample SAMN14350112, study PRJNA611818) | marine sediment metagenome | isolation source: surface marine sediment (1.8m) | place: French Polynesia: Moorea | collected 2018-08
AGGCAGCAAATTTTAAAATCATTGGATGAAAGAAATGAAATACGAACTTTGTCCACGAGATTATCACTTGCTGAGACAATGATATTTTGTGTCAAGTTTAAATGGACAAGGCAAAGAGGAGCAAACACACCTGAATGCCAATCAGTCAAACAGTTCTGTGACAAGTCAATTTTGATTATCTTTTGCAACTTCTCAAATGTGTTTTCAGCAATGCGATTTATTTTGTTTTGTCGCAAATCTAAGATTCTCAGGTGTTTGAAACCAGACAATGAGCATTTGCTCAAGTCAACCACATCATTGCTGTGGTAATCCAGGAAAAGAATGTTGGAGTGATTGTTTGAAAAGCAGAGATCTCTGTGGGTTAAAGCTGAATTTGTCCACACAAATATCAGCAGTTTTTGAAAATGTGTGATCATTTGATGGACATGTTCGGCTGATTTTGTAACATTGACAAATTTCTGGTGAGTAACATTTTTGAATCCACCAAGTGACGAAACACCAGAGAGGTGAAAATTTGCACAAGCAATTGCATACAACAGGCATTGGCAATACTCAGGACATGTGAATGGCAAATCACACAGTTGCTCATCTTCATGTGAAATGCAATCATATGTATCATCACAAACTGACACTGGATGAAGGCAAACCTTAACTTGAGCTCTGACACAAACAAACAGGTCAGCACATGTGTGCAAAAATTTACATTTCTCTTCATCTTCACCATTTGGACATTCCCAGAATCCATCAGAAATGTGCCTGAAAGAAAGTACTTTGTCAAGGTGCATATCGACGAATGAGAAATTAGACAAGTATGTCAAAAAGAGAACTTACTTGAAAGGAATGCAGTAATTCTCTGTGCATTTCATCATGTTGTTGCATTCTAGTTCTTTACATTGCTTCAGATGACTTCCACTTGGACAGTACATCAGTTGGCCTTTCAAATCCAGCTCGTAAATGCACAAAGCAAATACAGGGAAACACCTGCTGCACCCATAGGTGCATGGAATTTCCCCCTTTTCTTTACACACTGTCTGAATAAATATTTTACCCTTGACCTGACTGTACAAATCTTCTTCTGAACAGTCAGAGCCAATCTGCAACGTCTCAGATTGGGACTTCACTGGTGTGGAAACGCTTGTAGGCTGCTGCCTCGGACCCCTGAATGGTTGACAATGACCACTTCCATCCAGAAAGTACATGGGCAGGCAATGGCAGTCTGGCTTTGTACAATTTATGCACTGGTGATACATATGTTTTGTCTTGTTCATGGAACATGCATAGAGATGTGTAGTATTCATCAGTTCACACTTTAGGTTGCTGTGCAGCAATGTCGCTGAGATTATCTGTCTTGACTGGCATTGTACAATCTGGTTTTGGAATGTTGTTTTCAATTCATTTATAGTTGGACTCATTTCTATGGACAATGTCTGGTAATTTCTTGTTTTGGTAGATTCTGTCATACCTTTACTCTCACCATGCTGGCACAGATATGAATGAGTTTGAAGTTTGCAGTGAAGCTGAAACTTGATTGGAGTGGTGCTCACTCTGCATAAGGCGTCAAGAAGGGTTTTCAACTTCTTTTGTTCAACTTTTCCTGTGTTCTTCTTCTTCCACCTTGCACCTGTTGTGAAGCTTTGGTGAAACAACAAGCAATGGTTGTTCCACAAAATTTGTCCCTGTGGGCAATTTGTTGCTGAAGAAACAGTAACCAGTGCATGCAGAATATGTGTGTGATTTTGTTTGATTGACACAAATTGCCTCCACAGGTAGGACCCTGCCACATGGTACCAGAAGCCATTGAGGATAAAAGGTGTTGTGCAGTTTCATAATTCCACAAAATTCATTGGTGCTGAGTGTTGTCAAGTTCTTTGTTTCGTCTGTAAAGTGAATATGAAAACCTTACATCAGGGTTTTGTCTGTTTCTGTAGTCTACCACTGAGCTGTCTGGACCTTTATGCCATTTTACAAACCTTGTATCCTTTTACAAGCAGACACAAGATTCTTGTATGGGTTGAGATGCACTTGGTAACAATCTGAATCTCATGTAGGAAGCTCCAATGCATGAGGTGGTCCCCACAGCTGAAGCCCAACAGGCTTGTTGTCTGTCCATTTTCTCTCTGCCCAAAACTTGAACACCCATGAAAGGGAAGAGAGAAAAGAACACCAATCAAGAGAAGGATTCCGGTTTGCCTGTTTCTCAACCAAGGAAACAGGAACGAAGTTTAGAGTGAAGGACACAACCAGCACTGTCAATCCTGGATAAAAATCAGGACACAGAATCAGGCACACACAATGGTGCACCTGCAAGCCAATAGCTTTGAGAATTCTACTTACCTTTGAATGTATTCCAATAAAAATTGAAGTGATGTGTCTGTCTCTTGGCTTTGCCAGAACCCCAATCAGATCTTCAACATCATTGGAAGAGACAAAAGTGGGAAAACTCAAAGATTTGTCAATGCAAAATTTGTTGGCCTCCTCCCAAGAAAGATCTGCCTTGTATGGCTTGTATAAAATGACAATTTTGTTATGTTGAGTATGTTCTGGGCCAGTAAAGAAATCATAGCATGTTGGAGCTCTTGTTTGGTATGATAGTTTGGTTGTTTTCAGAAATGCCCATTCATACTCCAGCCAACATTGTGAGGCAAGGCAGCACTGTTCATCAGAGATATTGACAGTGGCAGATAATGGTATCCCATGCATTGCTACTTTGAAAGAATTCCCAGCATTGAGCAGCGTCAGACTGGTCAATGTGGACTTCCAGCTCACATATTGATTCATAGGGGCATTGCGGATTGTGCAAACAAAAGACAGCAAGTTTATGTCTCCAATTAAACAAAAACTTGCCTTGAGGGAACCACCCAGGGAAAATATTACAGCTGCTCCATGCCCAGATAACCTATAGCTGTCTTTTATGCAGGAAATATCATGATGAGAACTGAGATACAATTTCTGAACAGACTCAGGTTCCTTCAAACCCTTTGCTTGTTCACATGCAAAATATGTCAAATTGATTATTCTAAGGTTGTTTGAAACAAAAAACTTGCCAGGGAATCCACCAAATGTAAATATGTCACTTCTGTCCCACATGGTGGAATTTTTGAAGTCAAAAGGCAATAATGTTGCCTTGAACTTCTCATGTCTCTTCTTGTTGAGTTCAAAGGGAGAGAAAGACGTGTCTGGAACAGTAAGTGTTGTGCGTATGTGTCTGCTCTCATGGGCTTGGTACGTCCAGAATGATCTGTTGAAACTCTTCCTTTCCACACACAATTCTGTGAAACAACTCAGCTGACTGGAATTTTTCTGATCTGTTTCCACAACATCTTGAATGAGGAATGTTTGTCTGTGTCTGAGGGCCTCTGACTGGAATTCAGTGCTGAAGATTTGAGTGAACTCAAGCTCAATTTTGCACGCTGTCTTTGATCCCTTGGAAAACAATATTTCTGTCTGCTTCTGACACCCATAGGGATCAGATACAGGTCCTGGCAGATACTTGGCACCAATATGTACAATCTGACAAAAACTTTCTTCATGCTTGTATTCTACAAACTGATGAAGATCATGAACTGTGTGATATGAGTCACTTGGTCCAAACACATGTCTGTTGTACATCACTTTGAACTTGCAGAAGGAGAAAAATGTTCCACTGCATCTGGACTTTTTGACTTGAAGAGAAGCTTGAAGAAACCCTGGTTGCATCATGTAAAAAAGAACAACAGTCTGTGCTGTGGCTGATGTGTAAGGCACAGAGAACACAGAGGAAGTATTGGAGCAATATCTGAAAGTTTCAATCATCTTGTCACTATCAAAGATACTGAGACCACCATGAAAGCATGATACTGTGTCTAAAGTTGACTTGATCATCATGGTCAATTCAATGTGTGTGAACCAACCTGGACCTGTGGTCAAATTAAGACCAATCATTTTGTTTTCCCTTGAAGTGTCCAAACTCAGGGACAAGTTCATTGAGAAATTTGCAAGAGAATACTGCTCTGCTTCAATTTCAACAAGTCTGTATGAAATCTGACTGACATTATGCGTACAGGTGCTACTTTGAGAAGCAGATAGGCTTGAAATGTTGCAGATGGTTTGAAATGAAAACAGGAAGAATGGCACAAAAAGCTTCTTATGGTGCCTCAGTGTTTGAAAATACGAAGTGTGTTGACGATCAATGGCCGCCATGTTGGACAAAAGGGAGTGCCAAAAGATTATCTTGTGGTATTTCAGTCCAACAATCAAGTATGATTCCATGAAAATTGTGTTCTTCATTTTGCCATTAATTTTTAAGGTGGCAACCCTGTTGAATCTGTGCTTTTTAAAATATGTTATTCTGGCAGTAATTTTGAAAAGCATCTCCTGAGTTGTTCTGATTGTTTCAGCATCTACAAGTTGGAATCCAAATAGGATGAATGAAGATTGAGGAGCACATGCTCTGCACAGCTGGTATTCCAGGTAACTTTCAGAAGGGTGAAAACTTGACAACTGCGCCCTTGTTTCGCAGAAAATGAACAGACGTCTTAAATTCCTGTTTCTTTTGCATTCAAAAACAGCCAAGTGTTCAAACTGTTTCCTGATGTAGGGCGCAAGGTCTTGCTCATACAGATGTCTTGGGTCGGATCCACCAAAATCATGGTTTAGTGCACCTGCAAAAGACCCAAAGATCATATCGGGCTTGGTACTGTCGAATGACGCGACACAAGTACAGAGTGAGTGAGTGGGTGAGTGAGTGAGTGAGTGAGTGAGTGAGTGAGTGAGTGAGTGAGCGAGTGAGCGAGTGAGTGAGTGAGCGAGTGAGCGAGTGAGTGAGTGAGTGAGTGAGTGAGTGAGTGAGTGAGTGAGTGAGTGAGCGAGCGCACTTACATCTTTCATGCAGCTTAAACTTGAGGAATGTGATGTTGATGTTGAAAAGGGGGCTACCAGCAAAAGAGACTGTGAATTTTTCAGAAAGAATGACATTTCCTGTGTTGAAAAATAGTTGAGTTTGGCTTTCTCCAAAGCTACTCTTGCTGTAGTCCAGAACAGCATGCAGTACCTCAATACAAGCCCTTCCAAATGGCACATGACTCTCCAAAAAGACTTGATTCTGGCTGAAAATTGAATGTTTTAGGCTTGACAGCGAGATCTTCGTACCACAGTTTTCTACATTGCTGAAGAGCAAGTCCAAGTACATTTGTGCTTGTGGTAACCACTGATTAAAGCCCTTGGCTGTTTGTAAAGCCTTTGTGATCAATTGCAAATGCAAAAGTGCAAAATCCATCCAATGCTTTGTGTTCTCCACAACACTGTAAATTATTTGGTTCAGGTGCATTTTGGTTGTGTTTGGGGTGCCACCACATTGAGAGATAAGATCACTGCCAGAGACAAGTGTGAATAAGAATGGAACAATGACACCTGCTGCAGCTTGTTTCATGGCAATTTTTGAATTGAAGTTTTCTTTACCCACAACAGACTGAGAAATCATCACACGCATCTGACTTCACATGGACCTGTTGAAAGTCATATCACAGGAAAGAAACAAAAAATGAGCACTGGATTTCAATTATGAAATGAAAAGTACAATGGCAGAAATAATAACATTGCAATTACATTTTGATTTCATATAAAAATTGAAACACCACCATCACAAATTATTCCAGTTGTCTGAGTCTCCGGTTTCTGAGTGCACGAAATTGCTTTTGTCTGAAAGCAAGCTTGCACCAGTGAGGTGCGTTTCTGTGTGTGCGTGTGTGTTTTCCTGCTTGTGTGCTTGCATGTGTGTATCATGTGCGAGCGTGTGTGTGTGTCTGCATGAACCTGATACTATGTGAGTCTCAAAATGAGAGCCAGTTTTTGTGGCTATGTACTATTTGATATTTTTGTTTTGGAGCCCAGCCCCGCACTTTGAAGGTCTGTGTGTATATCACACAATATGGTGCCTGGTCTTGTCTGCCAGTCTCTTGGCCCCTCTCATTTGTGTGGTCTGAGGTTTTGTGTTTGTCTTTGTATGCCGACGGTCAGGGACCATTCAAACTTGGTTCAGTTCCAAATAGCTTCCGAGATCCAATGGGTTCCAACGTCTATTGAAACACAACAAGCGAAGCAGATCTGACTTCATTGAAGTTTGTTGTTCAGAGAGAAAACAGCTCAGCCTTGTCCATTTTCTGGTTCTCCGACAATGTGCACTTCCTCTGGGACACCACTTGTCCTTGGCTGAGGCTTTCGCTTTGACAATTTTCTCTGATCAGCGCACACCAAGGACTCTTCCTCTTTCCTCTTTGCAGGGATTGCTGTAAACCTTTACACACGAAAGCAAGAAATTCTGTCCGAAATTCAGATTAAAGTCCACAGTTAGTGGGAGGGGTGTGTCAACCACCTAATACCAAAAATATTTGGATGTGGTGCACGCACAAGATGCGACGGGGGGTGTCTGGGGCATGGTGACCTGGGGGTCTGTGGGTACAGGGGGGTCTGGGAGCATTTGCACCCTCGAGGCATGGGATGCTGGGTTTTCTGTCGCAATTGATGTCAGTGACACGTGAAGTTGCCATTGTCCGCTTTTCAACGTCCTTGCTTGTAGAGATTTCGCTGACACGTGACGCTGTGTATTCACCAGGAAAGAACAGCTTCAAACATCAGTACATGTGTGGGTGACTGAATCTGAGTAGCCGTGAGGTCACACACAAACTGCCCAGTCAACCAATGCAACTGTGACGAACAGGGCCTCCACACGCAACACCATAGCGAGAACAGATCCGAACATACAAGTGGTCATGAACCACGGTCATCCGATGGTTTTTTGCACATATTGAATTTTGACTCTGCAAACTGTGACGTATGAGACTGAGGTTTTGGGGTGTATTTCTAGCTCACAGAAATAAACCTCTAACAAGGACTGAAAATGCCCGGGGAGTGGATACACTGCTCTCAGGCCTGTGCTCGGTATCAGGCGAGGAGCCAGCAAGCCCCAGTCCACACCAAGCGCATCCACGCATACCAAGGTCACAGTGCACCACAAATGGGTATCACGCATGCAAAGGGAAAAGTAAGTGGACAGTGAGTGCCTGTGTGAACATAACTAGTTCTGCAAGTCACCTTGATTGGAAATGGGTTTCAACCCCATCCATGGGCCAGCGGACTTGTGGCATGTCGTAAAAGCCACGCGTTATGCGCTGGCGCATGCGGTGTGGATTGGAGGTTGGAGCTGGGGGCGGGGCGGTTCCACAGGTGCATGGTCGGGTCATCAGGGACGGGGGGGGGGGGGAAAGATTACCCTGGGAGATGGTTCACAGATACTTTGAGGAAGTTCCCATCAGGGGAGCAAGGAACCCCTCAGGCAGAGTATGAACCCCGCATGGCAGGAGGATCAAGGTTCTGGAGGATCCAGGGGGTGGGCAGCGGTGAGGCCGCCAGACCCGTGAAAAATTCTCATCATTTGTGCATCATAAGCACAACACGGTCGTCCTTCAGCCCCAATCTGCCATCCTCCCCTTACCACGACGGAGCTGGTTCTGCTCCTGCATCGCATGACGCACCCGGTGTGAACCCAGCCTCTGACATAGCTTCGCTCGGAGGCCTCCAAATGGCTCAAGTTGTTCATACACGAGCTGCGCGGCTCGGCAGCGCTGTAGTTTATGGGCGCGGCTCAGGGAACATCGCGATTTATCAGCCGTGGACAGAGCTTTATTACCCGTGATGCTGCGCGGTGTTTACATCAAGTCCGAATCCACTCGCGCCATCCAGGGGCTGAGCCAGGAAAACGGTGGAAGTGGGGATGTCTGTGAGGGAAAGTTTAAAATCAAGTTCAGTTGGAGTGAACCCAACATGGTGACACTGATGGAATACTTTACTCAAGGATTAGTGCATACACAAACGCACACCACGCACAGCACACAGCGTACCAGACACACGCACGCACACAGATTGCACACACGCACACACCACACGCGCACTTGCCAACGCTCCCACACACGCACACCACACACACACCACGTAACCACGTACATGAACATCAAAGACAGCCTGTACACACGCGCGCAAGAATTGTCATGCATTCTTTTCACAGGTGAATTGCAGTGGAGTCCAATTGATACGTCATCCCTGTTGACTGATTTGAATCCGAATCCGAACGATAAAGGTCGCACGTCATTTACGGAAGTTCCACCACCTCTGATCCCCCCCCCCCACCATTCAAGGTTTCCGCATCAGAACTGACCCCTGATGCCCGCCTCCACCAAACTTACTCTTTCCCGTCCCACACGCATCTCAGCCCCCATTCACACCAACCCACCCCGAGATCCGACAATGCCCTCCATCATTGCCAATGCGATTCGGGGAAAACAAAACTTTCCGTGACTCGTTCTGCACTTCTGCGAATTTGCATCAGTCAGATCCCAGTTTTGTTGTTTTGTATTTTTTGTTTTTTTTTTGAGCAAAATTCCTGTTTGTTTTGACCAACACTTCAGATGAAGCTGAAACATAACGCACACACACACGCACACACACGCACACACACACACACACACACACACACACACACACACACTGCTCTTTACAGAGGCAGCTCATTCGCTACAATGCTGTTCTCAGTAACAACGCAACAGAAACTTTCTGTCCGAAACATCTGTTACTGGAAACACAACACAGGAATTCGTCAAATAAGTGGAGAAAGTTTTGCTTGAAAAAACGCTTTGGTAAAGTTTATTGTTCAAACGTAAAATAGGTATGCGATTGCGACTGAGACCCCAAACATAGCAGGGAAGAGAAATCTACACCAAATATTTGCAGTCTCTGCAACACTGCTGATCTCCTTCCCAATTGTTGCTGTTGTGATATCTTCTGCCTTGAAATTTAGTTTTTCATTGAGGTTTTCATTGCCGTTGATTGCAAGAAGAAACCTTGCCAAGCTCATGTTTGTTTCATAAAACATGTCAAAATTGTCTTTCTCTCTCTCCTTCTCTCCATATCTTCTCCTTATCAAAGCCATGACTGGAACTTGAACCAATGCGAGAAAAATGCAACACAGGCAAATAAACATCCAGATGTCCAAGAATTTCACATAAGACACCTGCAATGGAACAAACAATATTTTTATATGACATAGTGTTGGACTTCAGCTGAAACATTTTCAAAGGTCAAATTAAAAAAAAAAAAACAGATGGCAAAACCAGTTTTACTTCTGAACAACCAACGAACAACTAAAATAGAGATACAAAAATGGTTTCCTGTTCATTTTTCAGTCTTTTCTGTCAACTTTGTCACTGAAGCAGGATTCAAAATATTTGTCGCCGTTTGACAATGGACATGTTTTTTCTGAAAAGGCATCACCTGAGGTAAAGTGGAATTGAACACTTGAGAGAATGTCACAATGGTCAGAAGCATGACTATTTCAAACGACACCTGCAATCAACAACATGACAATTCAATTCAGTGCTGCTCAAAATGTCTGCAACATCACATCATCTCACCGCCGTTGTATGAAAGTACCTTTTCCGCATCAGACATTTTGATCCAGAAGATGATCCAGGACGTCACAACCAGCATCACACCAGGCAGGAACACCTGACAATAAACAAACATCTGTGTGTGAATGTCCATTTGCAATTTCACACACTGGATTCTGCTGGGTTTCCCTTTGGCAGTCAAAATGAAAAGGAGAAAACAGACAGGAGACCCACTGACAGCAGTTTGGTGTCGACTTCATGTTGTGTTGTCATGGAGATTGAAATGTTGCAAAGCATACATAACCTGATAAACGTAATATCCCACATTCCTTTGAAACTCAATTATTGTAACAGCAGCTGAGTTGTTCCCAGTGCCTATTTTCTGGTTGAGATTCCTGATATCTGAGTGCACTTTCTCAATGACAAATTTGGTGGTGGTTCCAAGGTATAGATCTTCATAAAGGAACTCCAAGGCTGGGTCAGCCCATTTGAGATGAACCTGAGACAAGATCACAAGTAACAAGTATGCCATACTTGGACAAAATGTGAGACCATCCACAAATATCAAAGAAATATGGGAAGTAGGGATTTTCCAAGTGACAGACTGTCAGATGATATGAAATTAGTTCGACCTGCTCAGAATTATATTTCCAGCTTTCAAAGACGATGTAGCAATTGTGGTGATCGAAGGGAAACTTTCTCAGATCTAGCTGGCAGTGGAATTCGTTTGTAATCAATTTCAACACCCTGCGTGCCGACAACGGCTTGGTATTTCACATCAAATATACTTTGTGTGTGTATTTTAAAATCTAGTTTGTGAAATGGACTCACTTGACTGTTCCATCATGGGACACCTCAATACTGTCAGTTGGGTCCAGCATTGAAATATCAATATAAGCCATCACAGAATTTTTCAACCAAACAGGAGGCATCCAGAGCTTTTGTGCAGAGACCAAATCTAACATCAGACTATCATTTGAACTTTGATTTGCATGATGTGCAAAGTAAAGTCTTTGGTCAACCCTGCAAAGGAAATCCAATATTTCCCAAGCAGAAAGATAAGAACAAGAAAGATATGGGAAATTTGTTGTTCAAGTTCAGACCATGAGGTGCCCATTATGAGTTGCGAGCTGAAACTTTGAGTCTTTTCATCTGGATCAGAAATATGCAGAACTTCCAAGAACACTGTCACTTCCACTGATGACCCATTGTCTGTTGGTGGTAACATCAACTTTGCATACTCCTGGGCTTCTAACATTTCCAAGAAATTTTGTAGCATACGTGCACTATGTTCCTCACTTGAGCACAAGCTCAGCAGAATCAGTAGGACCAGTAACTTGAGATGCATAGCCACAGGGCAAAGGTTGGTCTCAAATGCCGTGTGTCAAAACGAATCTTCTGCACGCACCAAACTGCATATTTGCACATTTCTAAATGATATTGTGTTTACTTTGACAACTGAATCCTTTTAGCTTTCTCCGAATATATTTTACACATTGATTTGCTGGAAAACAAATACACAGTGGCGTCAAAGGTGTTTGCTTGAGTTGAAACATGACGACACTGGCGTGAAGTGATGACGTGGGCAAAAAAATTTGGCGGGAAATGGAACATTGATGGGTTTTGTATTGTTTTTCAAAACCAGCCACAACACATCTGAATGAAGAAAACTTTTTATTGTCTGTTCTGTTTGAACCTCATGTTCTTATTTGATGATCAAAGATACAGAACATAAATTGTTGCCATGGAAACAACATACAACAGGGGAAAAAGAAGCTTGCTCCACAAGTTTACTATTTCTGAGATAGATTTTGCTTTGATTGCTTCTTGTTCATTGTTTTCAGTCTCAGATAAACTGTGGTTGTCTTCTGTTTCATAAACATTTCTTCTCTTTTGCTGACCACCCTGATTTGATGAGTCAGAAGTGTTTCCTTTGGTCTTTGATGCCAAGCTAGGCTTGGGGTTGAAGACAACCTTTCTCTGTTTGATTCTGAAGAAGGCCACAATAGGAACTTGCAGCAATGCCATGAGGATAAAACAAAGGGACAGGAACATCCACACATCCAAAAATTTGGCATAGGACACCTGAAATAGCAAGAACATTGATCAGTCAATGTTTCTCTTCTCGTGTGTGAGGCTTTGTGTGTGTGTGTGTGCGTGTGTGCGTGTGTGTGTTTGTGTGTGTCGTGACAGTTTTCTCTCTTTGACAGTTTTATTGGCAGCACGATCTGCTCATGGCACAATTAACATGACTGCAACACAGGTCATGCCCCACCACACACACACACACACACACACACACACACACACACACACAGTGTCTCACCTTTGGCAGAGCAGAATTGACAAGATGGGACAATGTGACAATTGTCAACAGCATGATGATCTCAAAAGAAACCTGCAAGGATGTGGCAAAATTGATCACTGAGGCACAGATAGATCTGCCTCATATTGTGCACAAGCAGTTTTGTCCAAATCAACCAGAATTACAGACATTGCACAGAACTTCACCTTTTCACCATCGGACATTTCAATCCAGAATATGACCCAAGATGTCACCACCATCAGTCCACTGGGGATAAATACCTGAACAAAATTGAATTTCAGTGTGATTGTACATTTGCTCTTGTACCAATGACAAATTTGTTCAAGAAATAGACTGTGACCAAACAGAAAAAAAACAAATACCTGGTAAATATAATATCCCACTCTCCTTTTGAGGACAATATTTGCAACAGCAGCAGGAAATTGATAACCATAGGTTTCATGGGTGACAATTTGAATTTCTGTGGATATATTTTCAACAATAAATTTGGTCATTGTGAGGTGGAATTCCTGATGTCCCACAGATCTGACAGCTGGATTTTCCCATGTGAGATTTTGCTGCAATGAACAATGAATAAAACAACACAAGTTGTGAATCAAGAGAGAGACATAGAATTTAGATGCTTTTTGGTTCTTGTGTTCACATACCTGGTTGGTGTTGTACTTCCAACTTTCAATCATAATGTAGCAGTGCTGTTTATCAAAGGGAAATTTCTTCAAATCCAGTGCACAATAGAATTCACTTGAAATGATCTTTGACAGTCTGAACGAGAAAGAACAAGCAGTGACAATTCATCTCTGTACACACTTGGGAACAACAAAAGTTCACTTTTGTGATGTTATCAATCAAATCCCAAAATAACTTGGAGAGCCACTTCCCTGACTTTGCCGTCCTGATACACGGTGACGTCATCACGGTCGCTGACGTGTTTGGTGTCAGAGCTTTGGTCCCTCACAGCGTTGGTCAGCCATGTGGGCGGGATCCAGACCCGGTTCGCGTAGCTAAAGTCCAGGAAGAAATAGCTGGGTCCTGAGCTGTGGTTCAGCAAATGTGTGAAGTTCAGCCTGGAATCGTACCTGAAGGAAAACAAATATAATTCTTGTGGAAAACAGCAAATGCTTTGTGCACTGACAAAAAGTCTCCAAAGTCTCCCTGATCAATCCAGTTGCAATATTGTTTGGTCCCTGTCAAGTGGGACTGTTTTTCAACTTGTTCAAAGCTTTGTTCCATGGATTACAAAATGCACATTTGTGTGTGTACACACTGCGTGCTTTTCAGTCCCGTGTCCGTCACAGAATGGGACTCCAGATGGGGGTTTTGTGAGAACAAACTGTTTGAAAAAGGTTTGTGCTTTGTGTTGTTTTTCTACTGAACTTCCACACATGTGTGTCAGCTGATGACACAAGTACAGCTCACCATGATATCTCCAGAGTGGTCTCCCCTATGTAGTAGATGTCCAGTACCATGGAGATGTCCATGGGAACCCCGTCAGGCTGGGGCGGTCGGAGCGCCTTGGAATACTTGGGGAGACGATCAAAATGATTCATCCAAAATTCATCAAAATCCTGACATTGGGTTTGACCCAGGAACAGCAGCAACAGAAAGAGCAGGGACATTTTGTAGCTTTTTGTGTTTCAGGTTACGTGTTGCATCTGTTTTCAAAAGATTGTCAGTTGCCACCTGCACTTTTTGACAAATGACAATGCAGAAGTGAAATGAACGGAACAAAATTTCTATCTGCGGTATTCAGACACAAAAATGCCTTTCAACTTGCCGCTGGTTTCGTGCAAACTGCTCAGACAGACTTGAAAACAGAAGTCAGGAAACTGAAAGTTGTGCGCTTGTTTGGTTTGCTAATGCATCCTGTGTTGAAGTTGGCATTTGTGTGGTGGATCCAGAATAAACAAGAGGGAGTCTAAACCCAGAGGTATCATTCCAAGTTCCTTCTTGGCATTGAAACAAGCGTACTCATGTGTGACTCAATCGTGTGGAACAAGTGTGTCAGGGGTGAGGACAACTCATGTTGTGTGTGCTGAGTTGGCACACGTGTCCGTTGGGCACGTGTCAAAAACACGACTTGGAGGCACAGGCTTTTCCACACACTTCCCTTCAAGAGCAGCGGACAAAACAAGAGACCATTGGCATACCCAGCCCAGCTACCTTTATTGCTCTGGACAAGCACTAAAAGCCGGCGACCTGGGTCTGCAGCAAGCTGAGGTGGACCTTGCCCAGGACGCCTCTGGAGATCGCAAGCTAACTGAACGCGTTACACCAGACCCAACCACCGGGATCCACCCTTGCACACAGACTTCTGCGCATTTTTGAGACTCATAAAACTTTGCGTGCAGGGCGCCGCCATTTTGGATATCTCAGGGCCTTTTCAGTGGAGCCAAAGTGTTTCGTGGAAAACAATTTTGCTGCTCAATCTGTGGATTCAGCGCCTGCATAATCGCCAAAAAAACAAGTTTTTTACGACTGCGCCAGCCCCATGTGATGCGCTGTGCACTGCACGCGACCGCGTAAGACCTGGGGGTGGGACTCGCTTTGGTTTTCCTGGAAAGCAATTGTGGTTGTAATAGCGGATTTATGGAGAGTCCTATCAAGTGTGTGTGTGTGTGTGTGTGTGTGTGTGTGTGTGTGTGTGTGAAGGTGAGTGTGCGTATTGGAGCCAGTGAAGATTTTGTGCAAACATGGAAAAGAGAGGCAGGGAGAAAGGAAGGGTGGAGGAGCAGAGAGCGAGAAAGAAAGTGGTGTGTGCGTGTGTGTGTGTGTGTGTTTGTGTGTCAAAGCGGTCCCCACCCTATACTGAACAGCGCTTGACGATGTTGCACCCCCACACGAGCAACATTGGGAGACCTGATCCCAACCCCGGATTCGCTGCAGGAGTGTGCAGAATCCCATGATTAGAAGCTGTGGGGTCCGTTCTGCGAACCCTGCAAACAACTCAGGAAAGTTATTGGGAGTAGAGAACTTTGTGGACTGTTCACAAGGGATGTTATTGGGATCTGAATCACTGGCTGCTCATATATATCACCGGCGTTATTTTCTCAACACCACATTTTGCAGCTGGCATCAAGTCAAAATTTCTATTTTTGTTGCACCGTAGATCCACCAATGGATCCCAGGACAGAGGCCCAGGATGTCTGTCCAAGCTGTATTGCACCAAGGTGGCCTTCCTTACTTTGCACAGTGCGTGCATAATTTTCTCTAATTCCTGCCACATTTAGTATTGTTAGAATTCCGCCGGTGGTACCCTGGCAAACTCACTCATACCAAACTCGCTCACTGCTCATCTTGCGCAACCAGCGGACAAGAACTATTTTTGCCAAACAAGGCGTGACTTGTTTTGGTGGAGGCCAAGGCAGGGCAGGAGCCAATGCTCCCTGGCTCCTCCGGAGCTTGTTGCGTGTGTGTATCCCATCCCCTCGCCCGGTGGGGCGGAACGCGTCTGAGAGCGCAGTGAGGCTCGGGACCGGATGTTCCCTCCCATTACCGACCCACTCAGGCTCCATTGACCCCGTTACTGACCAATATATACAGAAACTTTTACAGACCCTGCAGTGGGGATGTTGGTGTTAGGGCCTGATTCACACGTGGGGTGTTGTGCGGTGGGGGCCTTGTGGTAGTGAACTGGTGATGAGGATTACAGGGTGTAATGGCTTGCATATATGCACCTCTCTCATCGCCTTTCGCTGTCTCTCATGGTCTCTTGCTCTGTCCACCTCGCTTTTCGAACTGTCTATTGTTGTCTCTCTCTCTCTCTCTCTCTCTCTCTCTCTCTCTCTCTCTCTCTCTCTCTCTGTCGCTCCCCCCCTCTCTGTCTCTGTCTTTCCCTCTCTCCCCCTTGCGTGTCGGTCTGTGTGTCTCTCTGTCCAGTTCTCTCTCTTCCCTCTCACTCTCTCGTGTAAATCTGGTCCGGCATTATGTCACATGACGCACCCTGCGTGAACCCGTCTCATCCCGTCCCGTGCCTCTCCCCCCTCTCGGCGGGGGCGGCGGCGCTGGTTTACTGCGCACCTCGATCGTTTCTCCCGACGATGCCACTTCCACACACGCACACCGCGCACTGTCAAAACACAGCTGTATTCGATACCAGCGACGGTGCAACCTGACAGCTTCGTGATAACATCTGAACCGAAAAGATTTTTCTCCTGGTGGATAACAAAAGCTGGAGCGGGTTGACCTGTTACATTTCCGTCAAGAATCTGACCCCTGGGGCCTGACCCTATTCAAATGAGCCCCTCGAGTCCCTGATCCTGCACCTGGCAGAACTACCCATTTGGATTTGACGGCCAGCTTGATATGTGGTGCCCAAAACAACCAACACACAGAGCTCACCCGCACCTTCCAGGCTTTCCTCATTCTTTACGGTTCTACGTACTCGATCCTCTGGTTAATCAGACGTAAATCAGAAGAAATGTATCTGTCTCTTTTGCCTTCTGCTTCCTCTGACTCCCTGGATCTGTCTGTTTGTCTCTCTGTCTGTCTGTGTCCGATTTTCTCTGTCAATCCACACCCCATGAACCAACTATTGACACTGAACAAACCGTCCAAGTCCGCACTGGGGTTATCCTTTGTAGTCAGGTGACCCCACCCGCACCAACCTCGTGTGGTGTCAATTTCAGCCCAATTTTTAAGCGTGTGGTCCCGAAGGGTGTTACCACACGCTTAGTGTAATCACCATCAGTCTGTACATGCATGTCTGTACATGGACATGTTGAGTTAGGGGGGGGGCAACCAACTCAACATGGTGAAAATTAACCAGGGTCATTTTAAGGCCATTTTAAGTATTTTTGGTTTTTTGGGTGTGTTGAGTTACCCCCCCCCTAACTCAACAAGGGTCATCACCAAAAAAAGTGAACCACACGCTTTTTAGGCGAAGCCTTCTTGTTCGGCCTTGAGACAGGGACATTGTAGCAGATCTGGCGGGGGGGCTCAAACCCGTGAGGTTCAGAAAGGTCAGAAGGCAACTTACAAGCCACATCTATTCTCGTCACGAGATCATTGTTCTCGTTTTCACAGAGTCCACAAATCAGGCCCGCTTTTATCGCTCACTTCTCGGGTGCCGTTCGCGCGACCATCTGAGGACGATAGAAATAAAGCGTCGATAAACGCGCAGTTAACACGACAATCAGCGACGCAAGCGACGCACGCGATGAGGCAACCAACCGAGCCGGGCGCTGAGCAGTGTCATCGTGGAATCGACTCTCTCTCTCTATCTATCTCACTCACTTTCTCTCTCACACACAACATGCACATAAACACACACTCACACTCACTCGCATGCACAGACACACACACACTCATACCTACTACACACAAACACACGTGCCCACAGGACAGGCCAGCACAGCGGATGCAGAATCGAACCTGGATCCCATCATGAAAGGGGGAACCTCTGGCGAAATCAGAGTCCCTATGGCAGAGTTCAACTCGTTTTGACTGGTGTCCAACCATCAGCGAAGCAGAATTGCAGTCAGAGAACTACAGGCTGGAGTTGCTCACAGAAATTAAATGCTGTGTCTCAATGGTGAATGGACAAGGCTTCAAGCGGACCTTGCGCGTACAGAATCGAAGCTGGACCCAACCACGTTCTGACTGCTAAAAGACGCTATTGCACACCCTCCCATCCTCCCCCGCTGTGTTTTGCAAAACACGTTATGAATCACGGGGGGCTTGGCGCCCGACCCCCACCCCAATATCTCACGTGACCCCCAGGCTGGTTATTAACGACATGAGGGACCCCGCGCTCCCCACAGCAATGATCAGCGGTTGTTCCCTCCCAGGTCCCACAGGGCCCCTTACAGCATGCATAAGATCAGAGAAATATGCTCCCGGAAGTTTCACACAGATTTAGTAGTAAGCATCAGATGGTGGATCCTATGGGGTGCACTGTGGAAACTTCGTGTTCTTCAATAGTGCAAATAGTTGGCTCAAGCCCATGTGATAATCTTTGCCTGGATTTCTGGACATCAGAATGCCCACTGCACCGCTCCAGATCCTGATACCAATTTTTACTTTTTAGGTCTGTTGGCAATACAGGTGGCAAATGTTCATTTGCCTGCATCCTTTCTTCACGTACGCTCTGCCTCCACCCACCCACCTCTGGTTCACACGTCAATAGTACAGATAGAACCCTCATTTTCACCCCAACTCAAAGCGTCGTGTGAGTTCCGGGCCCAGTGCCCGAGGCCGGGCGCTTCTTGTGCTGACCACTGACCAGCCCTGGCGTGATGTGCTGTGTTCCCCTTGTTAAACACATGCACAACTGCAGAACAGATTCAGGGTCAGGGATGTGACACAGAGCGGGTGGATCCAGGGTTTCTCTGGGCGCGTCCTTCTTACCCGTGCGACCAACTGAGTCAGCCGAATCTGATGACCTCGACTTGTCTCCAACCCGTGTGGCAGTCACACGACTTCACCGTCGGCTACTCGTACACGTGAATAGAACACACCCAGAGTGCCACTCGGCCTGACGCATCGTGTCCCGTCCTCACAGTGCGAGGCTGCGGGACTCTCCTCGTCCCCCCCGGGGCAGCCAGGGGGGCGGTGTATGAATGGAGGCGAGGTTGTTTCTGACAGTCTGCGCGCCACCGCTGCTTTATAGTCCTATTGATCGCGCTGTGATTTACACTGAGGTGATCATTGAGGAACATAAATACATGTGCGCGACTCAGCCGCGGATCCATAGTGCGGGGGCTGTGGGTGGATCCAGGGTGTGGGAGCTCTGGGTGGGTCCAGGGTGTGGGAGCTGTGGGTGAGTCCAGGGTGCAGGGGCTGTGGGTGGATCCAAGGTGCAGGGGCTGTGGGTGGGTCCAGGGTGTGGGGGCTGTGGGTGGGTCCATGGGGAGGGGGATGTGGGGGGATAGAGGGTAAGGGCGGGGTGTGGTGGAAGAGGGGAAGTGCGGCTGA
>JAAUXT010051687.1_pt1 | contig 28648 bp, 24 predicted proteins | sample 7278171 | NCBI WGS metagenome assembly JAAUXT01 (sample SAMN14350112, study PRJNA611818) | marine sediment metagenome | isolation source: surface marine sediment (1.8m) | place: French Polynesia: Moorea | collected 2018-08
CTCATTGCCACGACCGTTTGACACAGTTCCTGCGCGACTTCGCAATTGACTTTGGTGTACGGAGGAACAAATCATGATCGTGGCAATGAGTTCCTGAAAGATCCTCGTACCTGAATTGAATTTCTGAGTGTTTGAGTCTTGAAGTGGCGACGAGGCCTGACCAATTCCCTTGCCTTGATCAAAAGAGGACAAATGCAGCATTATGGCTTCTTTCTTCAGGGAAACCACAAAAATCTGACCCTGATAAAAATGCTGTCGACGAGCTAAACTGTCCTTTTCATGCCTGTTTGCGGTGCATTCAAAGCCGAATAGACGCTGTTTGGGTGGAAATCTTGTCCCTTGGTCTTTCTGCGCGCGCGAGTGAGAGCGATGCGCACCTCCCTGTGTCTCTGAGCCACAATACTCATTGTTTGACCGGTGAATGAGTCCCGCAGCGTGGGTGGCCACTACCTGTATCAGTCTCCACAACTATGTCGCAAATACTTGAAAGGTGCGACCCGAGCGAAACTGGCAGGAAAGGTAAACACGCTGTTTTTCGTTACAACGCACGGGAAGGAAACGTGGTGCGGTTGGGCATGGCCAATGCGTAGAACCGTCATATTTTTTGGTTTCTCTGAGATCCTTGGGAACTGGGGTGTTTGTTTGTTTGGTTGCGTTGCCATCTTGCAGAAAAGTTTCTTCTTTCCCTTTCTGAAAGAACTCCAGAGTTTTGTTCCAAGCTCGCTGTCATCGCGATGAGTCATGTCGAGACACCAGGCGAGAAACAAATCGCTCGTTCTCGCGTCTCGAGCCAACGAGGAAACCGTGTGCCAGATCGAGTGTCAAACCCAGAACGCTTCGAGCCAGAACAAACACACAACGACGCGCCGGGCACCGAGAGACAGTTTTCTGGATCTGCTGGGTGTTTTCGGTGGAGAACGAACCAGCACAACTAATTTGTCTCCAAACAGGGCCAGCCCTTTTTTTGGTCACCTTGTTGGCAAGAAGTGCCTATTTTGTGACACCCAGCGAATATAAAGTTATGTAACTCTGGCACGAGTTGTTGACACCTTTGGTTGCATAAATCACTCTTCGCTCACCAACCTGTCATCACTGAAAAATTTTGGCAAAAACATAGCACGTGGTAACGAAGTGTTTTCTCCCCACGTGGCCCTGACAAAGCGCAAACGACTTGAGGATAATTTGCCTGGTTCCCTGGGCTGAAAGGCATGCCCTGTTCCCCGCGCACCTCGCATCCCCAGACACGCGAGGAATTTCCCAGAAAAGCCTTGACCACTGCAACAATACAGGTCATACTCATCACAAAACACTGCACATGTTCGAGCTGGCAGCAATTGTCCAGTGGCCATCTGTCGGTCTGTTCTGATGAATGGGGTCGAGCTGCAGTGAAGGTGAAGAGATGACATGTTCTGGGGGTTGAAGTCTCCCTCGAGAAGGAGCACCGCACAACAGGTGGGTGTCTCGTCAAACACACGGCGCGGCCGACACGGCTTTCCACAGACACGCAAACCTTCGACCCAGGGGGAGAGGGACTCAATCTGTCCTGTGAAAATTTGCAGAACTGAGTGCCATTCTTAAAATGAAAAGTTTTTGTCACACCGGAAAAGTTTGCAACAATTACTGCACTGACTTTCTTCGATTTGTCTCCACTTTCATGAATTGTGTCTCTCTTTGTGAAAGAGTTTCAACATTTGTGGAACCGGAAGGATTGCAGATTGTTCTTCGATTTGCCTCACTTCCATTCTCTCCTCTGGGCTGCGAACACGTCGTTGAAAGTACAATTTGCCAACTTGTGCGAGTCACGGACGCAACACAATGAAGGAGCAGCGCTTAGGACCGGTTTAGAGGCGTGAAACGCCACTCCTTCAGACCAGACAGACAAGATTCAACTTTCACTCGAGTCAGTTTGGGTACGAGTCGACACGTGTGTGTATCTGGTAAAATGGTTCAGTGAGATGAGCATCACCACCCAGGGGTTCCAAAAGCGGAGTATTGGCGACGTGTCACAGGGGTATCAGTTCAGAGTCACGGTGTGATCCTCGTCTGTGTCGGCATCCCGAGGATGCTGCTGCTGTGCGGTGGGTGCACGGAAGCGAAAGTTTTGTCCCACACTCCGAGCCTGTCTCGCCGCTACGGTCGAGTGCGTCGGAGGTATGTAGTGGAGGCCTGCTGTATCTCAACAGTACCTGTGTGTACTGCCTTTCTCGGAACCCAATTTGCATTGATGTCATTCAAATGATGCGCGGGGTACGCTCTGCGCACCTTACTTTGCGTAAAAATGAAAACACCCTGAAGAAAGTAGTGCCGACCAAACTCAAACAAGTCACGGAGACGAAACTTGAATGTTTCGCATACTTTCGATGGTGACGCAGGGGATGTCCTGCTTCCTAAAATAGAAGATTTCATGTCATTTTTCCTCGTCTATATTTGCATCACAATTTCCCCCGTAAAAGAACCATAACCTCCGCTTGAGAATCTGCCCCCTGAACTTTTCTCAGCAAATACCGCGGTCGCGAGTATTGTTTGATATCTTTGTTGGGATCTACAGGTATTAAAGATTGGCATTTTTGCGGAAGGACAAACCATTAAATCTTCAGTTAAATATATGGTTTGGTACTTTCGTGTTCAGAGGACCAGTAAAGTTCAAAGAAATATTTGGTGCACAAGAAATGTTGAGTTTCAACCTGTCATCCACTCCTTCGTGTGAGCTTGATCCAAAGCTTCCGGTTTTGCCCGAAAACTGAAAGTTTCGATGTTTCTTGGCATTTTCAGGTCAAATAAGCCATTGATATCTCTTGCTTGCAAAAGAAGGAAGTTCTCACAAAACTGAAAGGGTTTCATTTTCTGAGACGGTAAAGGACATGAGACCGAGTGCGCACAGTTTCTTTGGACCAGACTTTCATCAACGTCTCATGAATTTTTATCCCAAATCCATTGATCTTCCCCCAAAACAGCTGAGGGGCATTTTTCAAAACTATCAAATTCAAAACAGCGACAATTTGAAGTATTGTACGTGGACGGCGTCAATAGATAAAATTCATCGGAATCCCGGTGCAACCTGCGCATTAGAGGGACGACCCGCCTCCAGCATTCAAAATCTGACCCAGACTTCCTTTAATCTCCCATTCTCATCAACATCCCAAATACTTAATGCCTGGAATTGAGCTCTGCTCAGATGAGACTCACATTTCATCGAGATTCCCCCCGGGAGCTTTGATCTCGTGTGAAAGTCCGCGCGACTCTGACTCGCCGCGACGCATCGCGGGTCACATCGGGTTCACTTGTTCCACCGCGTTGACTCCCTATGTCCGGTGATGGTACTTGAAAGTGAAGCGTTTTGTATCCAACTTGTACACATACGTATTGAGTTTCGGTCATCAAAAAAAGACGCTCTGGTTAATGTGCTCAAATGAACGTGAAATGCGCCACGGGGTCAGGACTGGGCAGGTTCCAAACGCCTTGAGTTGGAGGGTGGTCGAGGATGGTCACTGCGACCAGAGATCAACAAGTGCTCGTGAACTGTACTTGAATTTGTGAAGCACGACAAAGTTCGTCTGACGCCTGTGCGTGTGAAGTGTGCGTCAACCACGTACACCACCTGGTTGGGGTTGAGACGTCTTTGGTTGAGATTGTGAGGATGCAAATGTGCGTGTGTGTGGTGTGTATGCGTGCTGCACTCACATGTTGGTTTGAACTGAACGTGGTCAGCGGTGTGTGTGGGGGGGTGTTGGGGGGGGGGGGTGTTCACGTAAGGTGGGCACATAAATTTCAAAACTGCAGACAGCTTCCTCCTCTCGCTGTCTTTCAGGACTGTGTCAGACAAACAGACACGGGATGCGGGTGGCGACGCCACATCCCGACCATTTCCTCCCTGCGTCCCTCGGTCACTTCAAAACCGCCATAACCAGCTGCCATTACCCAACTCAGACCAGACTCATCAGACGCTCATCAATGCAAAAACAATGCGCATTTGTGTTTGGTGCTCATTAGTTGATGAGAGTTTGGGGTAATGGGGGCGTCGGGTTCATGAGCAACGAGTGTCATTCCAAATCATCATAATCGTCTCTGTTATTGGCGAAGTGAACATTTCACCCGCAATGGGACTCGACAATGACTTCTGATGGCGGCGTGTTCAGGGTCCAGGTTCTAATTTCTGCTCAGAATTGTTGTCGTTGATGCAGGATTCATTTGACGATTGAAGGGTCGGGGTTATTAGAGTGATGCAGCGCAGGGAACAAGTGACCCGTTCGTTGTACGGAAATGGACGACAGCCTTTCCCCACTGATAATGAGCGCATTTTAATCTGCAGGTTGAGATTAATCTGGCCATAGACTGAAACAAACTCACCAGTCTGTCAGAAACGTACTGTCACGGAACACACGTGAGACAAATGAATGTTATATTCGTCGTATCTTTTTTTGACATTTTAATTGCCTCATTTTTGTTGGACCAAAGAAGCAGGATAACGTTTTGACTTATGTTTTGTCAGTGATTGCATTGAAAGAAGCTTTCACCCCAGATGCTGTCGGTAAAGACAAAACAAAGCAAGACAAAGTTTGAGTGACAAACTTCAGTATTTGGGATGCAGTGCAAAGCAGAATTCCCTGGGCTTCTCTGCAAAACAAAACGACACGAGACAACCCGTGAGCGGAGGTGGGAGAAGCGGTGAGATCCTGACCCACAAGTGTCCAAACAATAAAGAAGAAGGAATAATTCCGGGAGACTCGGTCCCCGTGGGAGGAGCGGGAGCCTCGTCCACTATTCCCGAGCCTCGACCCCAATTTTCCTAATTAGATATCAGTTGTAGTTATGAATGTGATGAATATCATGGACCGATCTGGGGCGCAGTCCTGGGTTACTTGACCCAGTGAATCGGTTGCTGTGTCCCATAACTCAACCATGAGCGGCAGCTTCACGTCTGGTCAACAAACGTGCGAGGAACCTGTCCACCCAATTTGCGCAAAATATTGTGACAAAACCCCTGAACAAAGGTCTCAACGTTGGAAATTGATTTCATTTCAATTCTCCAGTCGCGAAATTACCAATGCAACTTTTATTTGTTGAAGATTCGGAATTTGACGAATTGCTTGTGTGCGTTTCTTTTTTATTTTGAAACAGAAAAGGGAAAACAAATTTTAAAGCAACAGCAAAGATTTGTTTTCTGTATCTTATGTTTCAGGAAAGAAAATTAGTTTTTGGTGTTAGTTTCACGGAAACGCATTGCATCAGGGATACTTGAACATTGTGGAGACTCCAGACACGGTAAAATTTGTGACACATATTCAGAATCTGATTGATATCAAATGTTTCCCAAACTTTTCAGTTTCTATCTGTGACCGAAGTTGCCATGACAGCCATGCCTGACCATCTGAGTCACGTTCAAAAATCGCGTCTGAATGGAGCGCGACCACGTGGCATTGCAAAATGTCGCTGGTGAAGTGGCCAACTCGTCACCCCGTGAGTAATGCTCACCCTCCGTCCTTCAGGGTTCAGACTCACGAGGAGAGGGGCAAAAACCGGGACGGCCCAGCGGGGCGGCGGGTGTCCGCGCGCTGACCCGACTGGGTAAACTCGAGTTGACCCCGGCGGCCGGGCGGGCGCATCCTCACGCAGCCTCCAAACTGCTGCCGCATCCAAACTTCCTGTGGCAGGAATTGACCCGAGAAATGGCGGGAAAAATCTGAGGAGGGGGGGGGGAAGAGGGGATAGAGTTTCTCAGTTGGTTCAAGAGACACTGCGCCAATGAAAGGAAAACAAATAGAAAAACAAAGCGCTTTCAATTAAACGCGCAGGAAACGTCCTTCTGGGTTGACAGCTCATTTGTTTCACGGTCGAGATCTGTTTGACTCCGTCTTCACTTTGAATGAGGCCTCGTGTTTTCTGACAGGAATTGGGCCGGGGTGGAAAAGTTCACGAGGTCAATGGAAGCGTCTTCCCATTGCAGGAGAATTCAAATTTATTATCTGTGAGCGCGTGGTCGAGGTTTGCTCGTCCTGTCGCAAAGTAGCCGCGTCTTGTGACCTGCAGAAACTTCAATCTGGTCCGCTTGGCGTTTCAGCACAGACGAATCCAGCGTGAATTTTGCCTTGAAATGTCGATTGAAATTGAAATGCCCCTCAGCCAAACACGAAAATGACAGAAGCGCTGACATTCATTCCTGGTTGTGCGCATTCATTTCACAGCAGAAATGTTAGTTTTACTTTGAAGATGACCTGTACTTAGTTTCAATGCTGTGCTATCCAACTAGGTTCGTGACACAAGTTCAGCACGAGAGGAGGGAATAATAGAAAACAGCGTGTGATCCTTTCACCTGGGAACCACTGGGTGAAACAGGAGACAGGAAAATCACACTAATTCATACATCAAATTACCAACCTGCTCACAGAGCAATTTCACAAGGTCTCAATTCGCCTTGTCACGGGGCTGTGTTCAATCTGATCCGATTAGTTGGCCCCGTGACCTCTGCATGCACCTCCCGGCCGCTGCCCCCTCCCCCCCCCCCCCGTCTGCTGGCCCCCTCCCCCGGCGGTAGCTGTTCCCCTGGCCGCTGGCCCCTATCGCCGCTGCGGACATATGGATCTGATGGATCGCGGGACTTGTCTTAATCACTCGCAGACAGCCCCGTAATGAGATAGACCAGAAGCTCACGAGTCATCTCTCTCTCTCCAGTGAGTTCTGGACACTGTCAGAACGAAACGCTGCTGCAGGTAGCAGACGCCACGTGCAGGTCACCGACCAACAGGTTGTTGACCGGAGCAGCGGGACGATGCCAACTTATTGCGCCTCAGGCAAAGGAATCAACTCCAAGTACCAGTATCACTGTCAATGAGAAACATCGTGCTGTCTGCCGCAGACGAGAATTTTTTTGGTCCGAAGTCTTCGCGTTTCGAAATTGATGCCTCAGAGAGTCCAAATTCCTTCGTGACCCACCCTGACTTCTTGAAGCGGTTTTGTTGTTCCGGATGAATCTGATTGGGCCGAGAACCGGATTTTCCCCATTGAGGCCTCGGCGGGAGGGATACAGCTCAATGCAGCTCACGCAGTGATCAGGAACCGATGCAAATGAATCCCAGAAACCTCGGCTTGACCCGCTGTGTTTCTACAACAATGATAAGTGGCTATAAACATGAACTCGCCCTGACCTGCTCCTGGGTGGGAAAATAAGGCGAAGACGACAAGTGGAATTCTCAACATCCTCCTCCAGGGGTGGAACCTGAACTCTGTCCAGAAAATAGCTTCTTGGGAGAGGGGGCACCCGAGATTTTTGTAGAAGTCTGTCACCAGCTTGGGGGGGGGGTGCACCATTGCACCCCTTTTGGCTCCACCCGCGTCTGCTGCCCCGCCCTCCTGTTGCGCTGACCTGCACAACACAAGACGTGACGTGACGGCTGGTGGACACGTCAGCGAATTGATTATTTTTGTGCGTAATTTTCTTGAAACCTGAACCGGAGTAATGCGATATCAAGAGCTTGAAGGAGCGAAAGGGAGTGTGAGGAGCAAAACATCTGGATGAGTTTCATCCGCATTGAAATGTAACTCCTGCGCTTCTTCACAACCTGCACAAAATGTCTCTGCGGGCTTGCTTGCCGAGGCATGGAAACTAATCTCCTTGACACGCACACGTTGTTGGTGACGCCTTGAAGAACCTTGGCTGGGAAAGCGAATTGTCGTGCCGAGGATCCCATTCTGCAAATTGACATCGTCAAGTGTGAAGCTGATAGAGTTATTTATTTGAGCACATTTCTCCGGAACCTGGTGCGATGTCCTTGGAAGTGGGGCGCGATTATTGGGAATTGATCGGGTGCGGCTGCGCGCTGGATCCTCTCACTGTCTGCAGCGCGTCCCTCCAGGGGATCCAGAGCATCCAGGACCTGCGTATCGTGCGCGCTGACAAGTGACTGTTTGGATGTCAAGTCAAGGCCTCTTCAAGACCACGTTTTCGCCTTCCCTTGGAATTGTCTGGCTGGTTGCTTCTCCTGCAGGGGTTCATCTGCCCTGGATCCCTCGGACCTTCTGCCTCTATCCCACCCTGGGTTCCCCGGGTCTGCTTCCTCATCCTGGCCCCACCCGAAATCCTCTCCCTCCCTGCCGCACGTGGCTCGTCCTCGCTCATCAGTCTCAGTACCCCCGAGGGGATTTGGCTCTGGAGGGAGGAGGACTCATTCACTGCTCATCACCCTGACGGATCCAGGATCCGGAATATGAAGATGCAATGGGGCCCTTGTCAGGGTCCTGGATCTGCAAATTATCTGAACAGCAGGAGATTGACGCATCCCACGCAGTGTCGGGTCAGTTTTTTCAGGGTCTGGGTCCTGAGTCCCTGGATCCGCTCCTGCACTGGATGATGACAAGACTTTGTCTGACAAGAATGTAAATTTGCGGGACAAGTTTCTAATTGGACTGTCAATGCAAACACTCGCGTTCAAAAAGATCCGGGGTGTCCAAGGAAGAAAGAAAACAAGGATGTTGTTCAGTTTCAGAAACCGTGGAGCAATGCCAAGAATGAAGGGTGTGCCCGGTGGGAATGGGAAGAAAGGATCTCAAATCTCGGAGGGTAATTCCCGCCAAATTCCCATCAGGTTCCCGCCATATTTTTGGGGCGTGATGAGAAGCTGTTTGATCTGATCCTCCGAGTACGAGTTTCCAAAAATAGCCTCGCGGTCCCGGCCTCGATCGGCCTCGCCCGAGTTGTGGGCGGGAGGCAGGAATGTCTGCGCCCCGTGTCTGCGAGCAGAACTATTTCCAATCTGTTCATCCGTGGTTTTTCTTGGCAGCAAGATGTGGCAGTGACCGATGCGAAGGTTCTTCTTCCTGCTTCAAGGTTGAAAAACAAAATGTTCTCCTGGAAGAAATGGCCGTGGTGAAAACAAACTCGTAAATCTTGTGAATATTGCGGGAATATGTTGCGTTTAATTTCTCGCTAACGGCCAGCTGCGAGTAATTAATTTGCCAGGGTAAAGGAGGGTTGTGTGCAGTGTTCTGATTTCTTCGTTCTTGCGAACGGACCTTGGGTGAAACACACCGAGAAAACTTCACCAACGAAGTCAGAAGTTAGCTGAGAAATTGCGAAACTTCTCAGCCCCCACAACGCTTTATGTCCTTGGGTTTTCTATCCGCCTTCTCAAGTTTGTTGCTGTGTGCAACAAAAACAAACTCGAGTCTTGTATTGTCTGCTGCCACCTGAAGATCTATGTACTTCTCGGCAGCGATGCGAGCCAGACCGAGAGGTGGATGGATGGAAATTTACCAGCGGCTTCTTCTGCCAAGAATTTCCTGCAGCAGGAGAAGGAGGAGGAGGAGGTGCAGTGAACTCGCTCGGTGCAGTTTCCAGACAGACGATGGAAGCAAAAAAATTGTCTTGAATGATGAAGAATGTCATGGAAGTGGATGTATCTGTTTTCACTTGAAGGAACATGCTTGACAAAAAACTGCAAGTCTCATTTTGTTGTCCTATCAGTGCCAGTTGAGACAAATATGATCATAAAATTTCACAGCAACATCAACATCATTGGCCGCCCAGACGGGAACAATTTGACGTTCACCCAAAAAATCTGAAATTCCAATTCGTAAAAGCATCGCGTCATCGAGTCCGTTGGGAAAACAGGCAGAAAATGAGGAATCAAACATTTTGTCAAAAAAAACGGGAGAATTATTGTTTTTTTGACAAGAGTCAAAAGACAGACACTTCACAACGAATCCTGGATATTTTGGGCCCAGAGAAAAGTTGGGTGGCAGGAGCGAGTTCCTCTCTCTCTCAACAAGTCCAATCTAAATGAGTATCTCAGAAGTACATTCACACCGTACCACGCCCACTTGTTACCCGCCTATTTATGGCGGAACCCAAACAGAACAACGTGCTTCTGTTTAGCCTCCAGATGTAAACATTACGAGGGGCTGCACCCAGGTCTGGCATGCATACTCACGGCCGTGGCATTCAGGCATTCTGCAGACGCATCCAAGATTTCGTCCGTCTGGGAGAATGCCAAGAATTCCTGACCTTGGCACCGCAATGAGGAGCCCTGTGTCCTTCGTGTGTGCTGTGTCACTGTGTACCAACAATGAATCTTCGCATCAAGAAAACTTCTGCGCAACATTGGATGCACAAAAGTGGAACAAAAGTATTGTTTCTTTTGTTGATTGCGGGTGCAGTCTGGATCCGCTGGAGTTATCCTTGGTATCCAGGTTTTATTCAAGTTTGGCACGATTTCGTTTTGCAATGAAACCTTGAGAATGAAAAAAGGGTCGTTGTCCTGATAATATGAGAAGAGCCACAGTTTATTTCATTTCAGTTTCTCACACATCGCCTTGAGGAAATTTTGATTACAAAACGACCTTCCATGAGAAAAAAGGAAAGCGCCGTGAGAATGCCGATCTTTGTGGCATTTCACGACCCCTGACAGATGAGAAAGGCTCCGTGTCGGTGACCAGCATGTTGCCGTGAAAAACGATGATTCATTCACACAAGTTCAATCAATGTCTGCGCTTTACAAAAATGTCAAAAGACGCAATTCATTCAGCAAAAAAGTTCAAGTTCCTTGAGCAGTGAGTGTCATTGTGTGGTTTCGTGACCGTGTTTTTATTGAGGGCGAGAAGGTATTTCCCATGTGTTCGTGTAAGAGAGAGTTGAGCACCATTGGTTTCGTTGACATCAGAAGTGCACGACCCATATTCGTGCAAAATAGATCCGGGCAAAGAAAGTTGTGACACTCACTTTCAAAAAAGTTCCAACACACGTTTTTCCTGCGGTTCTAAAGGACGACAACCTTGTTGATTGCACCCACAATTTTTGCAAAAGCCGACATGAAACAAACGCACGCACACAGACAGACACACACGCACACTTTGGGCTCCGCCTCCCGCGACACACACACGTCAACAAACTGTTTGGCAACAAACGCCCACGACTTTACGGCAGCGGCGCAGCGCGTGTCTGGCCTGCAGGGCGGGATCGAAACCGCAACCACTGCCCTGGAATTTCCACCGGCGTCTCAACACGAGTCAAGAAGGACTTTTTCACGGGGATGTGGTCAACCGAAATTGAATGGAAATGCACATGTACCCGAACCTGAACCGTTCGTTTTGAGTGCAACTTTTATGTTTTCATCGGTGTTCATCTCAAGAAAATAAGCGGACGCACCGCGAAACCTGTTTGACAACGGCGTGGGAACGAATACCTCGCATTGCTCCCAACGTTCACCCAAGGGAGAAAGGAAAATTACATAACAAAGTCGTCTGCTCGTCACGTCAAGGCGTCTGTCACGACAGGAGGCGACGCGCCACGTCAGTCACGACCCCAAAGAAACAAAAAAAAACATAGAAACAGAATCGCACCTGTTGCGACACGGCGAGGTTGAACTTTCCCCCTTCGTGTCCCTGGGAAAGAACCTCGATTGGATCTCACGCGCGGTTGTTATGGTTTCCATACATTCCCATGCAATGCCACATGGGGGAGCACGCTGGAATGTTTGGATGTTGTATTTATAGCAGCCAAATTGGCAGTGGTTCAAGTATGCTTCATGCAGGAGGTGCGGACTACAAGGTGGTTGTTTCTACTCCCTCTGCGCCTTGCACTCTGCACGCACTGGGTCACGTCACTGTGTTGTACATAGCGCAAACACGAGTGTCGATCCACGCCCAATCAACCGGCATTGATCTGAGTCGCTGAGGCCTGAGGCGCAGGTCACGAGCGATGACGGAGAAACTACGGGTGAGGTGGAGCAGGGATACGTTCTCGAGTGGGGATTCTGAGGATACTCCCTCACTGGCGCTCACGCGTGTGCGATGCTTGTTTTGCGCCAAATGAATTTTAGCTTTGCCTGCAGAGAAATGTTTGTTGCCTCCAGAAAGATGTTTTGGCTTGAGCTTCCAATAGTCATGTTCTGGGAGGGTGTGGTGCCTGTAAGGACCCTTTGTTTTACTTGTTAATCCCCTGAGGAAGCGCTCGTCATCCACTTCAGTGTTGAGTGAGACTGACACTGATCAGACCCCGAACAATCACGCACTCACAGTTCGCTGACCTCTTGTTACGCAGAACATTGACGGATTGACGGATCTCACATGAATCTCTCGAGAACCCAATTCCACAGAGATTAAGCGCAGAAAAAACGCACTCACACAATGGAATGTCAGTTCACAAGTGCCTCGTCCCTGGCAATGTTCCCACAGATCCCGCAATGTTGAACTAACGCCGCTCCCAGAGCTCGCCCTCCCTGCCTCGTCCGCTTTCTCACACACGCTTGGGAAAATGGGCGTTCGCAAAACCAACCCCATTTGTTGCCCATTACATTGAACATAAAACAAATATAATAGGCGACATTTCTTCACATATGATCCCTTATCCAAACAGCGCCCCTCCTACAGTTGTGAGAAATGTCGGGGGTTTTGCCACTGTTTTGTCTGCGCTGCTTTTTGCTGCATAGTTTTGCGTATCAAACACGAGTCGCAGGCAGGATCCACCTTCCTTTGGAGAAGGTCACGACTCTGAAATTTGCAGCAATTGTCGTTGTTCCCAGCGAGCCAGACTCGCCGTACATTGCGCGTATTGATGGTTTTTATGACAGGATGACTTTGTTGTGTCTCGCTCCAGTGAAGACACATTTCCTCGCCTTCCCTCCCCCACATCTCATGCACAACACGTGTCCGTCTGTCTGGTGAGAACTGACCGATGCTGAGGAAGGGGTCGCGTTGCTGCTGCACTGGTTCTCCCCAGCTTCGCCATCGGGGGGGGATGGGGGGGGGTTCTGGGTTTTGCACCTGCAACACAGGCGCACCCCCCACCAGTCAGGTGCGCACCCATTCTGGAAAGTTTGGTGGTCAAGGGTCTGCCCCTGCACCCCAGTCCACAGGTTTCAAGCAAAGAAGCATTTCCATATTTTTTGTGGACTCACATCTTCACCAATAAGTCTGAGTCCCTGTTCAAAGATGCAAGGCGCGCACGCATGTCAAAACGCGAGACGTGGAGAGTGTTTGCGGTGCTCTCCGGGGATCAGGGGAAACCGCGTGTTCTGATCCCCTCCACTTCACGATCCCTCCTTCAACTAAAATGGAGAAGCCAACGAGTGGGAAATTCTTGTGGCGGGAAATGACTCGGATTCATGTGGTTTGGGGAAATTTGGGCGCTGACCTTCCTGTGTCTGGGTAGGAGGCTGGTATCAGTACAACGCAAGTACAACGCGCATGTTCTCCTCCACCACAGAGACGTTCCGGTGCATGCCGAAAGTGCATTTGCGTGTATTGAGCCTCTCGAGATGCTCATTTAACTTGAATACGTCTCAAACGAGGATAAGTATACATTGTCACTCTGGCAGAAAAGAGTCATTTCAGGACAAAAAGGAGCTTGTGATTTTTGGTTGAATATTGTTTACTTTTTCCACAGAAAAGAAGCGATTTATCTTTCATCGCGTGGGATCAGGATTTTGCGCGGGAGATTCACCCGATGATCACCAGACGGTCGACAAATTCATTCTCATCAGTTCATATTTCAAATATGATTCACTAGATTCTGCAAATGGTTGCGGTGATCAACAAATTTATCCTTTTCAGAATGTATGATTCAAACTTGTATTTCTTTACAGTGAAAAAAACGCGGGAAAATGTTTTTGATTGACAGCCTTGATCCTTGCACCATGGCAACGTTTCACTGAAGCGTCTTTGTGCTTCCCACACACTGTCTGTACCTGTACGCCACAATGCACTCGACACAAAAACGCAGAACATTTTGACAATGTTCCAGGAGAGAGACTTGTCTTCAGTTTCACTGGCAGTTTTTCAAAGCCTCTACCAGGCGCCAAATTGCACGGAATGTTTGCGAAATCGCGGCAGATTTATCAATTGTGCAATTTGTCGTTCCCACCCAACTTTTGACATGACAACAATGAACAGGCTCCTGTATATATGTGTGTGCGTATGTGTGTGTGCGTGTGTGTGCTCTGTTTTGTGAACGCACGTGCGTGCGTGCGTGTTGTGTGTGTATGTGTGCGCTCCTGTATCATCACAAAAGAACATCTCCTTTACCGATCAACACTCTGCGTCTGTCGCCTCCAAAACACAACTTGGTCCATTCTGATGAACTATATTTCACCGGTATATTCTGACTGTTCAGTTCTCGTGCAAGGTGAGTACTCAAAAGGCGAGTTGCGCTGAAAAAAGTGCGCGCAAAAAAGTTGCGCGCAAACTGAAACTCAGGGCCATTTCATTGAGAATATTACACCGACATTACACCTACCTCACCGAGGCTCCACCGACCCGACGCAACGAAATTTATTGTTTTGCACTTTACGTGGATGATTGAAGCCAGTCGAGCTTCATTTTCACAAATTATGAGCCCGAACCCGAGATCAGAATTATGGCTGCAGTTTGGTTTGTCGGAACACAATAGTCGTGCCCAGAGGACAAGGAATCTCGTTTCATTATCGCGCAACTTATTAGTTATCAACTTGGCATTGATTTTTCCATAAAAATTTCCTGTTTTGTTGCAATTGGTGAATCTGAGTGGCGCGGCGGGGATGTTGATGCGTCTGTTGTGTGGAGCTGCGGAGCTGTCGGTCCGGTGCCACGAGGTGACGAGCAGCAGGTGAAACAGACGGGGAACGTGCTGAGGACAGCTGCCTCAACCCGGTGGGGGACACTGAAAAATAAGAAGCTGCCAAAAACAACAGAACAAACGAAACTTGGTCAAAGACTTTTCTCAATCCACTGTTTTGCTTTTGAAATTCACGTCAACTCTCGGCGTACTTGTTCGAACAGAAGATGCGATTGACAGAAAAACTTGTGTTTTGTTTCTGTGAAACACGTTGTTGGGAAAAAAAGTTTCAGGTTGGGGAAAAACACGTGTGCGAAGAAGTGCGTGACCCCCCTTTGTTTCTGTCTCGTGGAAAAAACAAGTGGAGGGAGGGAAGAGGTGCCTTGGAGCGGTGATTCGATAAAAAGTGCACGGGCGCGGATGAAAAAGACTCCACCGACGCTCATTATTAACATTCCAATGTTTGCGTCGTAACTCAGGCGCAGTTTTGACAAGGTCGTTGAGTGAAACAACCTCTGCGCGTTACCTTGGTGTACTTCTTACGTAACAACCGGATTGGCGCGCGCTCAGAAGCAAGTGAGGCTCCCGCTTTCCCGCTTCTCTTCAGGTTCACAGGTGTGGTGAGCGCTGTCCTTAGCTTTCTGCACTGTCAGTGGCGCTAAATTGTAGAAACAGGACAGGAGGGCAGTGTGCAGGAAAGTTGACGATTCTGGACGTTCCTGGGTGGGTGGGCGGCACCTGCAGGAGCAAGAAACTGGACAAACTAAATCTTCTATCGTTGAAAAACTGCACCAGAAATGTAGTCATGGCTTCGTTGCGTGACTGGGAAACGTCTTGCCCCACAGCCGGGTGAGATTCAGAGATTTTGCCCCCGGGGGAAGTGGCGCCACCACCGGAGATTCAGGGGCGACGCCGGAGCGCGCGTCGCGACGTCGCCCTGCACCCAGTTCGTTCACACTTCAACCAATGGTGGTCCTCGAACCACTTAGTTTTCAATTAATTACGAGTACGATCGGTGCGGGGCACAAATTAATAATGTTAGGCTGATGAAAACCAATATCGCGATGGAGAAGGTCTGCAATTTGTTCGTGTCAAAAGGTCGTTTGTTCCGCAGACGGGTATTGGCGTAACCGACGCGACGTAATCAGTAGATGCGTAGCGTGCAGAAGTCAAATAAAACGCGGACGAAAAAGACGAACAAAGCTCGCCGCGCACTGCGTTGTGCTTTTATGACGGAAAAGGAAGGTATAAAATAGAAAATGCGTGCGAAAATGTGCGTTTTCGGAGAAAAGGGGCATTAAGGACGTTTGTTCCACAACTCATTTGGGCTGGTTTAGTGGATGCGAATCGAAGTTTGCGCTAATCGGGTGATGGGAGCGACTCTAATGCCAGACACGCGTCTCACAAAACGTGTCCGCGCGATTCTGGACTGTGTCTGTCAAGCTGCAGGTGAAAGTTTGACACATGGCGCAACGCGCAACACATTCACGTCCCCCAGCCCAGCGAGCTGTCGGAAAAACAGTTCACCCACATACTCAATTCCCGAAATAACACAGTTCATCTCCCACATGCCAACTCTGGAAATAGAAGCAACTTTTATTTCAGTTACAATTTGCAAATCAAAATAGGGGTTCAATAAAAGCAGCATTGAGATGAGGGTCCTCGCAACGTGTGACAGTTCGCAGTTGTTCACCAATGAAACAGCGTCTAAAATCAAAGGCACAACAGTCATAAAATTAAATTTGATTTTGTGTGAACATTTATTCAAAGAAAGACGCTTTTTGCGTGCAATTTACTCGGATTGCACTGCGCTCACGCACAGGTTGCACAAAGGTGAAACTTTTACGCACTGCAACTTTTTTTCAACACTGGCATGCAACAATCTCATTGCTTGTCACGTTGCTTCCCAAAACATGTTCACAAAGACACAAAAAAAGTTTGCTGAAAAAACTTGTTTTTCCAAGTTGTTGAAAAATTGCAGGCTTTTTGAATGCGCATGTGTCATTACAATAATCAAGTAACAACCACCTTTGGCAACGTGTCCTTGAGTTCGTTCTTCCAGTTCAAAAAGGCGCGGGCGGTTTCCCAGGTAGGTTTGCATGATTCACGTCTCCCCAGGAACCAGACAGTTTGGCTTTTTTTGGCGGGAACCTGCAGCGCGCAGCGGATAGTAAAATAGCGTGCGTGGCGCCGGTGCAAATGGACGATTCTTGGAATTCATTCTTTTTTCACGAACAGAAGGGTTGTAATAGTGAAACTGAGTGCAGTTATTATGGCATTTCGCGACGCTTTACCGGCGTCATTCGAGGCAGATCCAGGGTTCAGGTCGAGGAGGGCCATCATTGCACAGGCACCGATCCTGTCTTTGAAAATTTTACCAAAGTGAAAACTTCCTGTCAGGTGACCCAATTTTGGGAGGGGTGGACTCCCGAGTCCCCTGGATCCACCTCAGACCTGGTCTCTGGAGCTGCTGAGACCATTAAACCTGGAGCCTTCACTCCACCTGCCGGTGCAAAATTAATGAAGGCATCAAATCACCAATTAATTGCTTGGGCCTTCATTTCTTCTGGACGACGAACACTCGGGAAGGGGCGAAAATGGTCTCTTTATGATCGTGCGGTCCGTAAGTCTGTCTGCCGGTGTTATGACTCCGTGTATGAGGCGCGTGTTGGGATCGATTAGGCGTGGCACGCACGCCGGCGACGCCGCCGTCTCAACCAGATTCGCGCCGCCGGCGCCGGCGGCGGCTTCGGCAATAAAAGACGAACATGAGACGAGGACGTCTGGAGCGGAAATAGAGCATCATGGACGCTGATCCCGCAGGGAGGGGAGGAGCCCTGCGGATCCAGGGGCGAGAGAGACACTGAAATCTGCAAACAGAGAACTGGACTGGACGTTTCCAGGACACGTGGGTGAGAGGTGGAGAGAGGTGGAAATGGCACAGATTCTGCCTCCCTCCGTCCCAGGATCCGCCCTGGCAAAGTCCTGATTGATCCCCACGACCTGGGTGTTGGCCGCGCATAAAGCCGGCTGGACCCTCCGCCCTCCGCTTTACGGCCGAGTAAAGTCGCGATAAACCGCTCCAATTGCTCCGGTGCAGTAAAAACCTCGATGGGAAATTGGGAAATAAAAATCATCTGAAAGTAGCGATGAATGAGTTGCGATGGCAACGCATTTGGGAAAAGGATCATTTTCTGTAGATGTACGGTCCTGATAGGCTCAGCGCAATCGGAGTCTTTGGCAAATGAGCCATTCAGCGCAAGATTCCTGTTCACGCGTTCGTCCGTTCGTTGAACGCGTTCAACTTGTGGCCAAAACAAGCGAAAAAGGGGCAATTTTTTGTGGCACTGTTTTTCTCCTGTTTTTCTGTTTGTCTGCGATTGGAAACAAATTGAGAAATTCCAAGCACTGACCAAACTCAAAAAACAAATGTCTGAGCCAGTTTGCACTCAAGTTTTATCGTCTGTTAATTGTGCACACAACTGGGACGAACACACAAACACCGTGCATCCTGCCGTCGCTAATGACGACGCTCTGTTTGCCGTCATTTTGTCCATTTGGACCGAGATAAAAATAGTACACGAAGTTTGCGCCAGGCTGGAGGCTGGAGGCTGGATCCTCTGTGTGTGTGTGCTTGTTGTTGTGAACATGATAGTGTTTGTCTGGCCTCCGCTGCTGCGCGCACTCGCCGGTGAGGGCGCCATGAGACGGACCCTGAATTTTGAGGCAAGTGCAAGTCACGCAGCGTGTGAATTTTTGCTCGGAAAACAGAAGAGGTTGATGGAGCTTCAAGCATCAAACTTTACATTTTCTCATTTCATAACGAAAAGTGCGATTGATCCACGGTGCTTGTCTGTCGTAAAACTCCCAACTTTTGTCGTGTTTACAACCCAAATCCATTTTACGTTGAACAGTACATCAATTAAACAGATCTCCCGATTCATTTGAAGACAGACAGGCTTTTTTGAAAATGTTTATTAATAAAACATTGTGCTGCAAAATGAGGATAAATGTGGCGCTTCGGAAATGGAAATATAATTTTGGAATGAGCAGGGCATGTGTGGGAGGAAATGGATGGAGCGATCTGCGGTGGCGCGGCCATAGTCCATCAGTCACATCAGGCAGGAAGTGGGCATTTAGTGATTGACCCAGTTCGCGACCTCGGCTCCGTCCGGTTGGTCCCTCGCCGCACCGCGAGTCGTCACCACATCCGCATCCGCTCGGACAAAAACAGTCGTCGTCATGACTATGATGATGATGATGTGGTCAGAACGCAGCTTGAGTCGCGCTGTGTCTGTCGCGATGCTCCACGGATCCGTGTCCGAGTTTCTCTTGCGCTGCGACAGCGTCCGTGTCCGTGTCCGTGCTGTGTGGTGTCAACCCACAACTTCCCTACGATGCAGGAAGCTGTGGACCGACCACCTGGACAAACGAGTGTCCGTCTCGTGTCGTGACAAAAAGGTGTCCGAAGCGTGTGGACCCTGCGTCTGCGTGATCGCAGTCGTGACGCAGACAGGGAAGACAGGAAATTGTGTAGACACACGAAGAAGCGTGAAAATCACGCAATCACGTTTGGCCTTCTGAGGTCGCAAAAATACGTGACTGAAGGAGTGGATGTTGTTGTCCATCCAGCCTTGAAAGTTTTGATTGCACGAAAGTGTCGCTTGGATTGTTGTCGCGTTGTCTCAGTACGCGTGAGCTGCGCCCCTCACGTGCGCGTCGAGCACGAGCCTCGGACGTCACCGCCAGATGCGACATTAATATCTCCACTTCATCTGCATGGATATTGCTGCTGCGGTAATGCGAGGTCTCGTTAGTCCCGAATCCGCAGTAATCGGGTAATCCGAGGCGGATTAACTTTTCATTGAATCACACCCCGCCCTGCCGGCCTCACCGGCTGCATAACAAACGATGCAGAGTCCCACAGGAACTGACTTGACGTTTGACATTTGATTTGCACAGATTCGAATTTTGATGCAGACACAGGGTGTGTCTGGTCTGGGACAATTGGCGAGACAGGTAGCTCAGGTCCTGTTGCGTCATCAGTTCAATTTTTTCAACAGCTTCAAATCGTTCAATGTTTTTCTGTCTGCATAGGTTTTGTGCAGTTGAAAAATGCTTGCTGTTCCCCTCTTGGAATTGGCCAACAGGACACACCCTGCAAGTCAAATTCCCCCGCCACAAAAAGTCCCGCAGGTTGGACTTACGCAACGTGGATTACGAGGCGGATTGGTGTGGAACCCCCGAACAAATACAGCAGCGCCGAAGCGGGGAGACTAATTAGAAAGTAATGGCCTAATGGCGGGTTATGCAAGAATGCTGCTTGTGAAATGTCAACACTGGAGCGGGGCGGCTCTGAGAGCGCGATATTCGATCCTGATTGATGGTTGTCGTTGGGTCCCAGCGCGCACGGGGGGTGGGGGAGGCTACGGAGGCCGTTTTGAATTTTCAATTGTTTTCTGAATTTGATATCCTCCCTCTTTTTCTGCAGGAAAGTGGTGAGGCTGGGGTTTTTGTACTGAAGTATTTTTGGTCCAAAATGTGGATTCAATGACTTTCTGCAAGATTCCCAAAATAAAGTTGGGCATTTTTGGGAGTTCAATTTCACTTGGGGCAAAAATAGACTGTTCTTTGTTTCAGAAAATTTTTTGAGATCCGATTTCGTTCCAAATTACGTTCTCGAAAGTACAAAGTACATTTCTGAACACGAACTGAATCCGTCAGAACGGTGACTCACGATCAGATCTCGAACACAGTTCATACTTCCCCCACGTGCGCGTGTGAACCGCGATGACGATACTGCGCAGCGCATTTGGGAGCAAATGAGAAATGGCACTTTCCCAGCTATCAAGAGCGGAAGAACAGGTTCAACCAGTGGTCAACTGCAAGTACTATGCATATCTAATCACAAACCCCTGCTGGGGAGCATCTTTTGGCATCTTAAAGAAGACGTATAGTGGGTGGCCTTCGGACCCCGCTGGGACATCGGACATCAACTTTCACGAATTGTGTGTCAGCGAAAGTAGTGCCGACCGACAGTGGACAGTGTCCGCGGGGGTCACGACCCGGCCTCAGACGTCACGTGACTGTCCAGTATGCAAAGTACACAGCAGCAGTACCCGCGGGGGTGTGGTTAGTGAGTATGCGTGTCAGTCATGTGTGGTCACGCATTCCTGTCTCGCACGTGCGTTTTTGCAAGCGCATTCCATTCGACCACGTGCGTTTTGCGAAATACCCCGGGACTTTTCCCCAAAAATTTCACTTTTTGATCACCAGGTTAAATTTGTGTGCAGTTTCCAATGTGTTTTCAAACAGGATCTTAGAGCGTCGTTGGTTTTGTTGAACTGTCAACTGCAACGCAAAACCAACAATTGTGAACTGCGACAAACGTTTTGACAACAGGCTTTTTTCGTTTCTTGAGAAAACTTGCCGATTCCCTGGGTTCTTTTCACTTTTCTTTGAAAATGACCAGTCATAAAACACTCAAATGCATTCCGTGCAAATACACACCACTCGCCTGGATACAACAACACGAGTTCAGAAGCAGACATCCATACCAGATATCCATGTCCAGCGTGTCCCGCATACCCGTGGAAAATTCGACGAGCATACCCCATAAACTACGGGTGGCTGCGATCCGGGTCAGACGGACGGCGGGCTGGGTCAGCGGGTGGCAGGAGACTGAGATTGACTGGATCAGAGCTGGATCAAATGGGAGGGGGCGTGCACCAGCAGTTGGGGGGGGGATCAGAAGTTGCGAAAACTCGCATTATAGGGGGAAAGGGACAAGCCTCGTCTTGCTGAGCTCCAGAACGGACCCTGCCCAGTCCTGCCCAGACGTGCCCAGACAGGTCCACATGCATCATGGCCCCTGGTCCAGGCAGACACACACCCGGGGCACTTTCACCTATTAAGTGGCCGAACAACGCGCCCGCCCGCTGGTAAACAAAGAGGCCAGTGACGGAGATCTGACCCGGGGTCAGTGGTTGCGCTGTGTGGGTCAAGCGTCCGGCAGGCGCGTCCGCGCCGTGGACTCATCTCACTCGCTTTCTCTCGCTTTTGGCGACCGTTTCCAAAAACTGGAGACAAATACAATCACGCGTGTGTGTTTTGTTGAGTAACAGTTTGGGATGCGCGTGACTTGAGCAAAAGTCACTTCGTTTGTGTGCACTGAGCAGCTTTGTGCAGCGCCCACAAAAAAAGTTTACAAAAGCAACTCACTCCCAGAATTAACATTCATCGACAGCTTTCTTTTGAAGGATTTGTAAACATTAGTTTTTGCTTTTTCCTGTTGTTTTGGCAAGAAGTCAAACAGAGCTCTTTGCAATCCGATGAAAACGCTTTTATTCTTTGTTGCGCACAGATCAAGCGTCCCAATTGGCGTCCGGATTTGACATCCGGTTTCCTGTTTGCGCTTTGCGCAGCCCGCGCAACAATCATAGCAAACAAATTCTGACCCGGATTGCGCCACGGGACGATGATCCGTGGAATGCCTCGTCAGGCTCCGCGGCTCCGGGTCCGTCGGACCGACCCAGATCCCCGGAGCCCTCCCCGTCAGCTCGGGTCCAGCAGGTGGGTGGGTGGGTGGGTGGGTGGTCCCGCCGCACCCTCCCCCGAGCTGCCCAGCTCACCTTGCGCACTTATCAACAACCCAGAAATTAAAAGTGGAACGCTGTTCGCAGTCGAGTATGAGAACAAGAGGGTTGTTTCCTCCCTCAGCCGGTGGTCAGGTGTGGAGAAACGCTGAAAAGGGAAAAATGTTTCAGCGCAGAAAAAAAAAACCCCAACGAAATTGGTGAAAGTTTTCTCTTTTGCTGGGGAAATTCGAATTGGTCTGTTGGCTCTTTGATCCATGAATCCATGAGTGTCGAATGAGCCAAGCACATTGACGGAACACTTCGTGTCTGTTGAAATTTATTCTCAAGTTTTCCGAGAAAACGAATCAGTCGAACACAAATGAACTGAGCTGAGTTGTTGAAATATAAAATCTTTCTTTCTTCCGAATGCACTCCAGAAACTATCAGACGATCTGAGGTTCCTGAAAATCAGGGGAAAGTCAGGAGCAGCCATGACTTTCGCTTTTGCATGCTGAAAATGGCCACTGGAGAACAGTCCAGTGAACGGTCACCAATGGCGGCCACGGAGACAAAACTCGTTTTGAGGCCAGACTCAAACTTCAAACAGACAGAAACATTTGTCGAGGCCGACGCAACATCCTTCTCTCCAGCCATAACATCACCTCACCCTTGATCTCTTGACCAAATTTAAAGTTCAGACTAAGTAGAACAAATATTGACGCGGTACATGGCACGTTTGTGTATGGTTGGACAAGTGCCCCACCCACCCCCGGCCGCCCGCAATAGTGGATAAGGGGTCATGACCCCTGAATTCTCAGGGTTAATCTGGGGTCAAAAACTCGTGCGTGCGAGGTGGACAGAGACGTTCAAGCTCCAGAAACGGCAGCATGAAAAGTCTTGACTTCTAGACGTTGCTTTCTTTTGGTGTGTTGAGGAGGGAAAAGCGTGAGTCAGGAGAACCGCGGGAAGTTTTATCTCCAATCCGGATTCTGACCCCAGCGGAGCTTTCCTCAGCGTGGCACCGCGCGACCCACACCTTCCACCGGTCAGTCCCCTCGTTCCACCTCTTGACCACTCAGTACCCTCTCCATCTCCCTTTCATGTCCTGAATCGCTATCAAACACACAAACACGCGTCTGTTTACTCACGCACTGGGCAGTACTAATGAGTAACGAGTAAACAGATGGATCATCTGGTGCCGGGGTCTTTACCCTGCGGGGGCTACACCCTCCTTCTTGCATCACCGACATCTGTTCTTTCCTGCCGATCAGCCGTAATTGCAGCCCAGATCGCGTGTCACGCGGAAAGCGCGCCAAAATCTTCGCGCGCGCGCGAATTCCGCCTGACCTGGAATGATCAGAATGTATCTTCGCTTCTTGATCACCCTCTCCTCTTTACCCCGCCACTTCAAACGAACATTCTCTCCTCCTTTGAAGATACTTACCTTTGGATCCCAAAAATAAGCCACGATTGTGTTTGCACCATCATCTGACTCTTCGGAGTCTATTTTGAAGGTCAATAGGATCTGCGAACGTGTTTCACTTTTCGTCAGATTTTTACCCCAAAGAGAGAACGCATTTGAATTGCTGTGACACACGTTGTCCTGGGAAGTTTTGCTTTTGAGTTTTGAGCAGAAATCTCACGAAAAGATATTCTGGTTGAAACATTGTTCATAGTTGTGAAACAGCGCGACGCATCGTTGAAATTTGAGATCCAATTTCAATCTTTTAAAATGTTCGCGCTTTTTTCACAAAACCCTAAAAAACTAATCAGCTCTTTTTCTCTCTTTTTTTTTCTTGGCCAAAATGACGTTTGCAACAACTGTGCAAAATTGAAAGGAAGAAATGAAAGGAAGACTCTGCGTGAGTCGCCTGTGTAGTTGAAAGCGAAACGCAACAGTTGTCCATTGAGACGCAATGCATTTAGCCTCCATTTCCATTTCTGCACAATGGACAGGCCGACTGGCTGATAGAGATTTATGTGCCCACTGAAACGCATCCAGTCAATGCACGTCTGTATCATCTCAGGGGTTTCGAGGCATCAAAGAGGCCGTTTCCCTCTGTGCAGGTTCAATTCAGGCTCTGCAGCCATAGAGAAGCATGAATTTTTCAGGGGCAGACGCAGCACAAAGAGCGCGCCGTGCGCGCGCGGGGGGAATGGCGGGAAGACGGTGGCGGGAGATGTTTATGACCCTCTGGGGTCAGGTCTGGGGGTCTGGCGGGGGCCTGACCTCCCGTGTCGCATTCGCTTTGCGCTGCGCTGCAGCAGCCGATTTGCTGGGCGGGAAAATTCCACTTTCCCCTGGAGTTCCCTTTCTGGTTTCCTTTGCATGGTTCTTTGGTCAATCAGGCCCCAGATCAGCGCATTTGCGTGCTGGAACGCACGAAAATGACTCCACTTCTGGCTACACCCTTCAGGGGCAAGAAGCATACTCGTACCCCGCACCCTGAGCATCTCTCCCCCGCACACGCTTGCATGCACAGATTTGAGAATCTGGGTCACACATCAATAAAACGCCTATTTACCCCCTGGTGGGGCGGCCGTGGGGGTTGAGCCGGGGACTGAGTCGGGTTTCTGTTGTGTCTGGGGCCCAGCCGCAGCCGCCGCGGCCGCGCAGACAGACGGCCGCGCGAGGGGGAAGCCACCATCAATATTTGGTTCGATTGACCCAGTTCTGTTCTTAGAAAATCTGCCCTGGATTCCAAAGACGTGACGTGTCCGTCAACGAGTCAAGAAAATGAAAAGTAGTGCCGACCCGACCCTGCGCTCAAGTGACCCACCCACCCACCCACCCTGAGGTGAAAAAGAGGACAATAATATTTGGGAAATGCAATGTTTTGGTGACCGAGTTTTTTTGCGTCGGCATTACGCTGCGTGCGCTGAGGTCATGAGATGAGGTACTCAGACACCTGCGCCTGATGCTAACGATTCGTTTGGACTGGATGAGAGTGGCCATTCCTCTCCTTTCATGATACTCCAGAATAATCCGTTCTTTTGTGAAAAAGATGTTTTTGCCTTCAAAAAGGTCTTGATTTGGATAAGAAACACACTTTTCTGTCTGGGACTAAAATCAGTGAGAATGGTGAATTGCTCAGACTGCAGCCCTGCAGTGTCCAGCTCAGTCGGCTTCCTCCCCTGCAGCACAAGATTGATCACAAAATAAACCGCGGCGAGACACACGCAATTCACATAAAAGGAGCCGGAGAAAGTGAGAAGGCCCCACAATAAAAAGGAATTTACATTTGACCAAGTGTTCACCACAAAGAGTGTCTGGCGAGCAAATGGAATGAGCAAATTTACCTCGACGAATGGTCCGCCGCCGAAGGGAAATTGACCATTTTATTGGGTTCTATTTGTCAATACAATAGATCTTTGTCGCGCCGACCGCAAATCCGCGACGAAACGTGCGGTCTGCGCTGCGAAGGCTTCCCCTGCTTTAATTAACTACTTTCCCCCTCGACTTTTTTCTGTAGACAATGAAAGAGAAGCCAAAACAAAGAAAGCGTTTGGTTAATTTTGGCTCGTGCCGCGTTGTTTCTTGAGACAAGGAACATGTTCTCAGGGCTTGCATCAGATTTTCGTTGAAGGATGCGACGTCAACTTTGACGATGTCAGACGTCAGTTTTGAACGTGATGAAATTTGAAGACACTTTCAATTTCTTACCCAAAGCACAAAAAATTGTACCTGTTACCCACACGACGAAAATTCTCGCAAATCTGCAGATTTTCAAACAAAAATCGCTGTTGAAAATTTGAAACATTTTGGGCACTTCCCTTCACACCTGAATCACGCCTGGCCTCGTGGCGGCGCCGCACATAGCGCGGCAGATCTGGCGGCGAGATGCACGACGCGAAATGCGATTTTCCAGCCCATTTCCCCGACTCCATGGATCGTGCGCTGGTGCAGGATGTTCAGGCCCCTCCGCCCCGGACCCAGACACGACCCGACCCGAGCCACAGCGAGTGTCTGTCGCCCTGACTCACTTCATCTCCACAAACCGCGCGCGTCTTTTTCACTTTTATCTGGGTTAAGTGGCGAGAAGTGAACCAGGGGACTCGGGTGCGGACCCGACCCCGTGTACCTGGTTGACTGTCTGTCTGAAGCGCTGAAATTCAACACCGACTGTTGACTCGAGCTTCCTGCAGCAGTTTATGTCTGCATCTCCGATCTCTTGATTTCAACGCTTCGGTTGAGGCTGCCAAACACGTGGGTCTGAGTCTGGAGTGAGCGGTGCAAAGCCAGAATTCACAGAACTTTTTGAGCAACAAGTTAGTCCCTCACGTTTCTGCATACATGTGTGAACGTTGTGAAACAAACCAAAAATCGTTGTTTCCTTAATTTTCCTGAAATTCCCAAAAATGTCCCTCAAAATTTCCTGGTTTTTGCTTGCTTCTTGAGACCAGTAGTTCAGTGTGTGTGAAGAGTGTGCACCCAGCAGCGTGAGATCCTACGTCTACGCTCACGCTAACGCCAAGGTTTGGGTTCGCGCAACCTGTTCAAAGTCATGGCAGTAGCTCGCGTCAACTTTGTGAACTTCTCTGTCCGCGCCTCATGTTTTGCGCTGCGCAGCAGGAAGCGACTCGGCGGCCGCTGGGCGTCCACATCAAAAAGACGAATAATGGAGCGCAATGTTTCCACTGAGACAAAGAGGCTTTTGTAACAATGGGACGTTTCTGGTTTCAGCGGCGCGCGGCGGCCTGTCTGCGCGAGGACGCTGCGCAGACGCAGATTAATGGAGGAGAGAGACAGGAAGTCCCGCTCAACCGCTACACGACGACGCAAATCTGAACCGGAGTCGGGGCGGATCCAGTGGACAGAGGGCGGGTCCAGAGGAGAGAGGCAGGGGGTCCAGTGAGACAGAGAGAGAAGACGGATCCAAGGGGAAGACACAGAGTGTCAGGGGCCGCTCCAGGGAGAGAGCAACAGGAAGGAGTCAAGGAGAGAGAGAGAGAGAGAGAGAGAGAGAGAGAGTCCAGGTTATGCAGGGACAGGGATGGATCCAGGCGAGAGAGAAACAGGGCGTGGAGGGCTCAAGGGAGGCAGAGACAGGGTGGATCCAAAGGAGAGAAGACTGGGAGACAGGGACAGTGGAGACAGGGCAGAGAAGAGTGGAAGCAAGGCGGCAGCTACGTCACCTCGGGACAAGAGCAGAGACGGGCAGAGAAAGGATCCAGGGGGCAGTGGCCCTGGCCAAGACGCAATCCTGCGTGAATCACTCCTTGACCATGTACATACGTCAGTTATTGGAAGCTGCGTCAGACTGTCGCTGCGTAACGCACCCAGTGGAACCGTGGCCTGATTTCGCAGCGTCGCAATGCAAGACGCGGCGTGAACCTGGCGTACACTCCACAACGAGAAGCATGAGAGAGAATCCCCTTGCGACCGGCCTGTGTCCAGGATTGGAAGCACACTGGGGAAACGAAGCACTTTGTTTGACTGTCTCGAATCCAGGTCCTACAGTCGGACACGTGCACAGCCCTGATGACCACGCTCAAAGACTTGTGCAATTCGCTGCTCATTGTCAGTCCGCAAACGTAATGAGGTTGGGACGCTTCGTGTTGAGCGTTGGCAATGGGCGAACAAAACATCTCTAGAACAGGAAGAAACTCACGTTGCTTCCAGACCTTGAATCGCGCAAAAAATATGACAGAGCCCTGGACAAGTTGAACCACGGTTCACTTTCACCTGTTTCGTTTTGTTTGGAAAACAGGGGGTTGGGGTCCTGGACTGAAAGATGAGTCCTGGACAGCACCTCGAAGCCTCGAGCCCCCCCCCCCGCCACCTCAAAGGTCCCCAACCAAGATTCAGAGTGATCTGACATGTGGCAGACAGAGAGACCAGAATTCACGTTGGGAGACCAGAAATTGGGCCCAACGGTACGGAAAATGTGCACGAGAACTTGTGCTAAAGTCCACGTGTTAAGAGATGTCACGATGACATTGAATACATTTCACGACAAAATTTATTGCATTTGAAAAAAACAACAACAATGGATCGGGGCCAAAGCCAAACAGGAAGTTGAACAATCGTTTCACAGCACTGCGTGTGTCAATATTATAAATATCACCACGCTTCACAAAAGCGTTTGATTGAAACTTTTGTTCAGGAGGAAGGAGTTTCCAAGCTGGACAAGTTCAGCTGTTGCCAGGTGGAACAACTTTCGCATTGTCAACAACAGCATAGAGTTGGACGAGAACTTCGTGGTTCCCTTTTGTCGTGTGTTTTTGCACGTTTCGTCTCCAACATTCATAAATTGACACGAATCCGAAGTCGTCAGTCATGTCCGCTGATATGACAGGGGTGGACCCAGCAGTGGGTTCAGACGGGGTGACAAGGGCCACCCTCATCCGAACTTTGAAGACGCTGACACCGTGGGAGGGTGGGTGGGTGGTGGTGGTGGTGGTTCGGGGTGGTGGTTGGGGGTAGTGGTGGTGGTGGGTTGGGGTGGGTGGTACTGGGGGGTTGGGGTGCTGGTGCTGGTGCTGGTGCTGGTGCTGGTGCTGGTGCTGGTGCTGGTGCTGGTGCTGGTGCTGGTGCTGGTGCTGGTGC
>JAAUXT010041666.1_pt1 | contig 28638 bp, 27 predicted proteins | sample 7278171 | NCBI WGS metagenome assembly JAAUXT01 (sample SAMN14350112, study PRJNA611818) | marine sediment metagenome | isolation source: surface marine sediment (1.8m) | place: French Polynesia: Moorea | collected 2018-08
CCACCATCGCCCCTTTTATAATTCTTGATGCTTTGACGCTCAGCATCAGAACTTGGACAGAAGTACGCCACTAAAAATTATCCTAGTCAAGGCACCCCAATTTGCAGGTTTTACACGGCCCCAGCAGAAAAACTTCGCATGTGTGACGTGTTTCGTTGGGTTGCAAGTTCTTGTTCACAGCGAAAGTCTTTTCCTGTCGTCAAAATGTCAAAATGCGCCTGCATGTCGAGTAAGATCCCGGTTCGTGGGGGTGGGAGGGTAGGGGGGGTACTTTTGTGTGAAAAATGCCTTTTGCCAGTTTGTTCTGTTTTTGGGGCGTCGGGGGACGAGCTGAGGTGTTACAGGTTTTCGTGTCAAAATCTCGATCATCTCAGTGTTTATCTCTTAACAAGGAACCTGTGGAAGTCAGTTTGATGTGCAACTCATGCGTGTGAACCACAACTGCTGCAGTTCATTCGGCTGGTCCGTCTTCGGCACGAAAACAGATGAAAACTGTTTAATTGTGTTAAAGTTGGCGTAGTTTCTTGCCACAAAAAACAGCAAAACAAGTGCGCGTTGTGGAAAAATGTGCGTGGTTTGTCGACAAGTGCGTTGCCCAAAATACTCAACGTATCTCTGCAGTGAGGAGTTTAGCAGTTCAGCTGTGATATGTTTTTTGTGTTGCTTGTGACTCTGTCAATGGATTGAATTTCACAAAGTAACTGCGCTGTTCGGTGTTTGAGTTTCGTGTGCGTCGGTGGTTATTTGTTGTGTGCACAATTTTCGACTGGTTCTTTATTTTATCAGTCAGCGCGTGAAAAATATCACTTTGGGCAGATCTGTCAACCAGGGCAGACCCAAAAGTTTCACCAATTTTTTTGGGCAGGACCCTCCCCGCTCCCAAGAAAGTTTCTTCTTCAAAGCCAAACAGGGTTCACATCCAAAATTTTGTAATCTGACTTCCCGAGGCGCGTGTCTGCACTGACAACTGTTCTTGTTTCTGCTTGTGAAATGCGCGGACACCTGTTGAACTGTTTGTTCCCTCCACGTTGCCTCTTGTTCATCGCTTCGCTTTGTAAATCGAAGAAAATGAGAACGTGCGTGTGTGTTTCAGTCAAGTGAAGCGTCAATTTCAGCTGCAGTCACAGCAGCTGTTCTCGCAAACTTACAGAGGCCCGTTCCACACAGGTTGCGTCATCACTCGTGCGTTGCGCACTCGACGACGCAGCGTCGTCACAAATCTCCTCGTGATGCATTCAGTGTGAAACAGGCGTCACAGGTCACTTGTGTGACGAACATGAACCCGATGGTTTTCATGTGTTGTGAGCAATCTGTGAATATTTTTTTACATTGTGTAGTCTACTGTACTCAACAGAGGAACAACCAGGCATTTGTTGTATTCCAGAAACTCTCAATTTTTAATGTGTTGTTTATTTTCAACCAATGTGGTCAAAATAAAAGTCATTTGTCCTTTTTCACAAACGTTCACTTTTCTTGCACCTGGAACTGTAAAATAATGGTGAAAAAAGTTAAAAATTGAACCTTATCTTTTGCACTTTGACACAATCTGTGCCGCTCATCAAAAACATGGAGCGTACTGACTGAAAGCGAATACATTTGCATAAATCTTCCGTGCGCAGTGCATCTCTGAAGTCATTTGAAATGCGCGTTGTGTTCCGTAAACAAGTGATACCTGGCCCAGTTCCATCTCTGTTGAGACCCATTCACACTGGGTGCGTCTTGCGTCGCGATACCACTCGACGCTGCGTCGCTCAGGCGACGCAGCACAAATTGACCTGCAAAGGTGCGTCACGCCCCCACTAGGTGCTGTGTCGCCTTGGTACGCCACAGGTACGTCACGCATGACGCATCCAGCGTGAAGCCCACCTCCGTGACTCACAGTCGAAATAATTAGTCGTAGAAATGGTGTGGCATGGCGGAAGGAACCTGCGCTCGACGCGACGGGATCAAAGTCCGCGCGCGCGCGCAGAGCTGATAAGCCTCGCCGCGCGTGACCTCCTTCTCTCCCGAGTCGCTGCTCCCGCCGCCCGCCCGCAGTGCCACCGACTCGAGGAATCACAGGTGAGAACCTCCAGTTTCTACTGCAGGGATCAGGGTGGGTGGGTCATGAGCGAGGATGGGGGATTCTGGTTGTGGTGGACGAGGATGGGTCTGGTTGTGATTGGATAGCGCGAGAGGAAAGAAGTTGAGGACAATCTGAACACGTGCACTGTCGTCATGCAATGATAGCAGAGAAATTTCTGTGACACCAGAGATAGGATTTCCCCTTGACTTGTCACACTCGCAATGAAACAGAAACTTGATTCAACTCAGAACCGAAAGGAAAACAAACAATGCTTCAAGTGGACCTGGACTCCAGTGACTCAAGACATGTGAAGATTGAACCTGAACTTAAACCGAGCCCTCACTCAACCTGACCATCAACTGAACTCGAACTCGAACACCAAACATGAACCCGAACCCAAACTGAACCCGAACCCAAACTGAACCCGAACCCAAACTGAACCCGAACCCAAACTGAACCCAAACCCAAACTGAACCCGAACCCAAACTGAACCCGAACCCAAACTGAACCTGAACCCATACTGAACCTGCATGAATCCAAACTGAAACTGAACATGAACCCAAACTGCACAAGAATCCAACCTGAATCTGAACCGAAAATGAGTCTGAACCCAAATTTTTGAACCTGCACGTCCCTTGAACCGGAACCTCATCACTGACCTCATGCTGTCGGGATTCAGTCATATCCCAAAGACCGGGTACCTGATCAATATATTTCTATGAACTAAGGTTCAATTCAATTTGTTCCCAATAGAACCAGGATCCATCAACCCAAACTATCCGTACCTCCAACGATTTTACGAGACCCAAAATCATCCACCTCAAGGTCTTGCTGAGACGCAACCATGAAAACCAAACCACAGCCAGCCAGTTCCACCGAACGGTTCAACCACAACCTTCGTTGCCATGGAGTGACCTGACGACCAACCCAGGGTCAAGTTGAAAAGAATCTTTCTTTGGGTCACACTGGAACTGAACCATGACGAAGCATCTAGACTCTCTCTCTCTCTCTCTCTCTCTCTCTCTCTCTCTCTCTCTCACACACACACACACACACACACACATATGGAACATCTCGCTGAAAGGGACCAGGCTCAGGAACTGATCCAGGCGTGCAATGCAAAAGAATCAACTTTCAGTCTTTCCATGATCGCCTTCCGGTTTCAAAATGTTCATATATGAGTTCAGCAGGCCTGAATCTCCCACTGTTTATTTGTCCGTGGATCCGCTCGTGCTTTGCAAAATAATTGGCGGTTGATCAGAGTCCATAAGTTGAATCAACGGACTTCACAGATTCAACAGAAAGCGGATGTGTTCTGTGAAGAGTCTCGGACATCACCGCGTGTGTTCCTCAACACTCGGACGGAACACACTGATAACAATCGGACAATGACTCCAAAAGAAGTCACTTGGGTTTCGATTCCAAACGTCACTGATTGATTCGTCATCGAATATTTTCAACCTACGAGCTCCACTCCACTTGATAACACGTGGAATTCGGTGGATCCAGGACTGAGGGGGGGGGTCCACCAAACCTCGGGGGGGCAAACTCCACTTGGGGAGGGGGGTTATTTTTTTCAAGGGGTGGGGAGCCAGGGACCTTGCCTCCACTGGATCCGCCACACTTGGTGCAGAAAGTTTCCCTGATGACAAATTTTCAATAGATTTGCGTCCTGCACGAGAAAATCCTATTTTGGTGCAGTCCAGGTGAGGTCATAAAACATTCGCCGCGGCGCGCCATATACTGTTGACACAGGCGGTTTACAAACTGATAAGCTCCATGTTGATCGTGCTGCTCGGCCCTATGAAAGCCGACGTGTTGCAAGGCTTGTCATTTCTTTGTGTGGACTTAAACAGAACGTGTTGTGATACCCAGATACATTTGGTAAATTTGCCTTGTGTGTGTTGACGGGTATGAATAAACTACACACGTGTTTGAGTGAAGTCAAGTTGGATTTGGGTCTCAACATAAACGTGATGCACCAATGGTTGGTTTGACACAAACAGGAAATTGCAGTGTGTTTGGGCAAAATAATAACTTGCTGACAAGACTTCCTCATTTTTTGTGAGAAAGGAAACTCAAAACTCAAACACACGGTGAAACCCAGGGAAAGGCTCACAACAGAACCAAGGTAAGAGACACCCTTGAACAGATAGATCTACTTGCAGAGCGATTTGAAATGGACTTCGGAGTGCAGACATCTGCAGCAGCACGCTCTGCGTTGTCTCTTGTCAGGGGTCGTCATTGGTGGAGCCGTGGGCGTGAAAGAAACCACCTTTGAAGTTTGCTATTGCCAAGGGGCGTTTCAGACACTCAGCAGAAAACAACAAAGAGGAACTCGCGTACGTCAATTTACCAAAGCATCTTTTCTGTCTGCAGGCTTTGCTCAACAAACACCACACAACATGAAGATCCAGCCCCAGGTCGTCGCCGCGGCGCTGCTCCTCCTCTCCGGGGCGCTGCTGCCTCGCTCCCGGGCGGACCCCTCGCCCTGCGCCGGGGCGCCGCCCACCCTCCCCGCGGGCTGCGGCTGCCCCGGCTCCGACCCCCACATGCTCGAGTGCCACTGTCCCATGAACGTGTCCAAAAAGATGACGAGTCTCCCTGCAGCGGCGAGTCTGCCCAGCGAGGTCACAACCATAATCTTCCTCAATTGCCGCTTCACGCACATTGACTATGTCCCATACAAACAGGTGGAGAATCTGCACATCCGCAACAGCGGAGTCATGTCCATAAAGGACGCAGCCTTTGGGGACTTGAAAAACTTGGCCATTCTGGACTTGAGCCTCAATGAGCTGAGGAACTTGACCAAGGATATGTTTTGGGGACTGTCGATGCTCAAGATTCTCGTTGCCCCTGGAAACCGTCTGACGCAGCTTGGGTCCAATGCCTTCGAATATCTACCGCATCTAGAAAAAATTGAGTTGTCCCAGAACTCTGGGCTCCAGCTCCCTGACAATATCTTCGAGTCAAACCCGAAGCTGAAAACCGTCGAGCTGAGGAAATGTGGCCTGAACGCGCTTCCCAACGCAGTGACGGGTCTCACGACCCTCGTGGAGCTGGACGTTGACCTCAACTCTCTGAAGATCCTGGGCAGACACGCCCTCTCCCGCCTCACCAACCTCAAGACCCTGGGGATGGACAGCTGCGCCCTCGACCACATCGACGATGACGCGTTCCACGGCCTCACACAGCTCGACTCGCTCAACCTCGGGAACAACCACCTCATGCACGCCCCCGCGCGGCTGTTTCACGACTTCCGGTCGACGCTGCGCTACCTCTACCTGGAGTCGAACCACCTGCAGACGCTGTCGGAGGACGTGCTCAACTGGGACCAGGTGGGTGCGGCGCGTTCCATTCAATGACCCGGCGAGCAGTAGAAACTGATGCACTGTTTAATTGGGGTTTTCACATTGGTGACGCTGTGGCAAATTTTGTGTGCATCAAGCGGCACGTTACCCGCGTGCACTGTTTGCCGTGACAAGGCTCCTCCCCTTTCGTTCGACCCCAAGTCGTCGCCTTCCCCTGCACTTTTGCGTGCGCGTGCTCCACCGACGCTGGCGCGTCGCGCTTTGTGAGGTGGTTCGTTTCAGAGCCCAACAAATACTTTCACACACATCCTTCCCCTGAACTCACATGTGGGTGCCTCTTCACGTTGTGACGTCACGCCTTGCAGGTGCAGCGGGTTCACCTGGACCACAACCCGTGGGTGTGCGACTGCGCGCTCCAGTGGATGGGGACGACACTCGAGGGAAAGCACGACAAGGAGAACGTCACGTGAGTAGCGCCCTCTGCCACTTCCGGTTTGGACGCATTCAAAAAAGTTGCTTCCGGTTCTTCCTTGCCTCAAGCCCTTGTGTTATTCTTGATTTTGCTCTTCTTTGATAGGTCGTCTGTTTGTATGTCTTGAGCCGCTTTCACACCAGACGCGTCACGCATCGTGTCACCGAAGAAATATTGACGCACTAGTGCAAACAAAAGCTGTCAATCTCGTATATATCGTGTCCTTCCCTTTCAGCTGCCGAGCGCCGCACCCGGTGAAGGGTCAGAGCGTCTTCAACGTGACGCGTCAGATGACGTGCTCAACGAGCGCCACATCGAACGTCGCTCTCGCCATCATCATCCCGATCATCATCATCTGCTGCGTCCTCATCGGCTACTTCCTCTACAAGATCGTGCGCAACCGCCGCAGGACGCAGCACAAGACGGTGCGCTACTCCGCCGTCTACAAGGACACCGTCGAGTCGGCCAAGTACAGGCCCGACGTGATATGATGACGTGACGTGACGTGAAATGATATGATGACGTGACGTGACGTGACGTCATATGATGACGTGACGTGACGTGATAAGATGACGCGGAGGGTATGAGCTAACAGAGGATCCAGGAGGACCTTGAGACCTGCCCCCATTGACTCCGTGCAAACAAAATTGGCCTTGCCCAAAATTTGGTTTATTCGGCAAATTTGCACCAGCTCCCGGTGCAAACAATTCCACTTTCACAAGGCTCGAGTTGTTCACCAGCCCGCCCCCACCCCACTCCACCGGTCACAAGGCCTTCTGACCTCAATCCTGGTCCGCTAGATTGAAGGATGCATGGGACGCGGAGAAGGAACACACAGTGACACTGGATGGAGAATACAGGGACGTGAACTGCTCCCCCACCACTGCATGCCCAGAGGCAAGCTGCATGGGTGCGGCATTCACCATGCATGTGATGTGTGTAGCATGTGTGATCATGGCAGATATGTTGTGACTGTTTTTGTGTGTCAGGCTGTATTGGAACCGAGGAAACATTTGTGACTTTTGTAACTCTGATCAGTGTTGAGTATCAAGCCAAGGAGGAGAAAAACAGCATCATGTGTGCCATTTAGATTTCCCTGATATTTTTTTTCTCTTGTTGAGAAACAAAACCATCAAGTCATTCAAAACCATTAGACTCTGAGTCATTCACAACTTCATATATTCAAAATGAAAACAGCTAGTGACTTGAAATGCCCATTATTGACATTGCCAACGCAAAAAGCCAGCCTCTGCCCCATGCATCAAGTCCAACTTGTCACAAGCCCTGATGTATGAGTGACTGAAATGAGCAGAATTTTTTTTGAATTTTTGTCCTCAACAAAAAAAAGTGTCACTTCACCATCACACCAAGTCACTTGAAATGTAAACCTGTGAAAATTGGCATTTGGCAAATTTTGGGCCATGCCCTAGGGGCAGATCCATGGTGGACCCAGGGGCCCGCTCCTACCAACACATTTTAGATGTACAACACGAGACTCACACTGTTCACACATCACTCACACATTCACATCTGCTCTGCTCGACAGTTTTCATAGTGTGCGATACTTTGCAAACCCCAAGTTGTTTCCCCCCAGAAAAAGAAGGGACAATGTACGAGCTCGTAAATCGGGTAGAAAAATGTCAAAAATACTTTTCCGTTGAAAAATGCGCAAATCCTTGTGCCGCATTCCTGTGAACACAAAAATGTTTTTTCGAAGAGACGTAGGCACAAATGTCTTGTTGTGGAACCTTTTGCTGCACAATTTCTTGTTGTTGTTTTTTTTTTCAAAAGTTCCTCAAGTTCATGAGACACAAGACAAAAAGCATGAAGACCCCAAGTTGTGAGAAATGAAAGTATACAAAGTGAAAGAAATAGAACAACCACTCCCTTTGGCAAAACATCGTAAGTGTGAGAAAGTTTGACCAAAACTCAAAAGTTCAAGCATCTCTTTGTGATACAAAAACATCTCCAAATTTATATCTTATTTTGATTGCTTCAGAACAAAAACGGAAACTTTTGACACACTGATTTCAAATGGCTAAATAGAAACACAGAAGGGTTTATAACAGAATTCAATGGAAGAATCAGCACTGTCATACACTTGATGAGAAGAGATGGAACTGAGATACCAGACAAAGTTGTTGTGTAGATAACAGCAACCGAAATCCAAGATACAATATTGGTGATTTTTATGATAAGCAAACTGGATGTTATTATCTTGGGTGTTTGAGATGATTCCAGACTTATTTCCTTCCTGTCTTTTTTATGTTTTCTCATCACAATATACATTTGGATATAACACAATACAATAAAAACAGGGGTAAATAATGACAAAATAATAAAAAGCAAAGAGGACAAGGTCTCTGCCAAAGAGGCATTCTTAAAACTGAGAAGAATACACACTGTATTGGAGTTTATTCCAGTTAAACTTTTGTCCAGAAAAGGTAGGCCTAGTGCAACAAGAATTGCTGCAAATGCACCAAAAAATGACACTTTGCTCATTCGTGATTTGGTTTGAGTGTAGGTTTGCAATGGATAAAGTATTCCAACAAGTTTTCTGTATGTAATCAGAATAAGAATAAAGTTTGATAGTACAAATGACAACAAAGAAAGAAAAGTCAGAGCTGAACACAGGATGCTTTGTCTCCAAGGAATTTGGTGATACAAGAAAATATCTCTGTAGTAGAGGTCTATACCTGCTAAAGCAATCAAGTAAACTGAGTAACAAATATCAGCTGTATTCAGAAAGATAGCCAGAAAATTAAATAACTTTGAACTGAGATTTGCCTTCTTGGAATGTCTGAATGAGAGAAAATGAATCACTGTACTTGTTATGTTAAATATAAATGATGAAATCCCAATCAGCCAGATGCACACCCTGAGAACTACTGAATCAAGTAAATCCTCACAGCTTTCAAACCATGTCATTTTTACCTGACATGTTTTTATGATATTTTTCATGCAACAGAATCTAACATCAGTGGAATGAATCTCAACAGACATTTCAATTTGAGAAAAGATATCAGCCACAATGAATACAATTGGATTTTCCAACAAATTCAGGTAAGTTAGCAACTTCAAGTGAGAGAAAATGCCACTAACCAATCTGTCTATTTTGTTTTTACTGACATCAAGACAAAGTAGCATTTGCAAGTTTGTGAAGGTATCATGTTCAATATTAGCAACATTGTTGAGAGAAAGATTTAAGATTTTTAAATGGTTGTTTTCAGAGAAACAATTTGAAAACAAAGATTTTATGAGATTATTTGTGGCTTCAATTTGGAGTACACTTTTGAGACCAGAAAGGGGATTATTTTTAGAGTAACTCTTTGTATAGCAAATTTGATGAATTTCACTTGAGCTCAATACAAACTTTAGTGTGAAAAACAATCTACTGAACAGCAGAGGATTTAGGTCACCTTTCAGAGTCAGGATTGTGACAGATTTTATGGTGGCAAACTGATATCTCACAGAAAGGGAGAAATCAACTTTTGTACCACTGCAGAAAAGAGAAAATCCAAAACAAATACATTTATCAGTACACACTGGTGCTGAGCAAAGCATCTCATCATCTGAATAAGGACAGTCTTCTTCATTATTGCAGATGTCTGATGGATCAATGCAAATGCTTGAGTATTTGCACCTAAATAGACCAGGACATATTTCCCATGGACATCTTGTCTCATCCTCTCCAAAAACACAGTCTATTATTCCATCACAAACTCTTCTAAATGGCACACAATAATATTTTGGGCATTTGAATGCCCCATTGCATTCAAATGAGCTACAATTCTTAAGATGCACACCATTTCTACAGGGAACCAAATGGCCCAAATCATTTCTGTCATACAGGCATAACTGCCACATGTAGAAGCATCTAGAATGTCCAAGTTCACAACTTAGCATGTCTGCTACAGGGCAATTATATTGTTTTGCCTTTTCAGGGTTATCAATTATGTTTCTGTATTCCTCCTCATCTTCTTGCTCATTACTGTTACAGTCTGGAATCAAATCATTCAATGTATAGGAAGGAGTCTTTGTGCCATCATGACATTCAAACAGCATGTCTAACTCATGCTTCCTTTCATCTTTTTCCACATTAAGTTGTATTACATGATCACAACCTTCATCAGTTTTGCTTTTGCAGTCCAATTTGCCATCACAAACAAAACTGTAGTGTATGTATTCTTTGAGACCACAATCAAAGAGTAGAGTTTTGCAAAATATTGATGGGTCAGTCATTCTCTCCTCACAACAGTTCACTTCATCCTCTCCACTTGAACATTGATGAATTCCATCACAAACCATAGAATGTGTTATGCAGGTTCCATCATTGCAAATGTGTGTTCCACCCACATCATAAGCACACTGAATTTGAAATCCCTTCTTCTGGACATTTGTTTGCACAACATATCCAGTACTTTTGTGACAAGGAACACTGGAAAAAGTCCAATTAAAGATCTGCCAAAAACTTGTGTCAATTCTTTTGCTCAGGTAACACTCAGCAGTTTCAGAATTCAAATGTAAAATAATCAAATTGCTATGATACAAACTGACAACAGTTATTAGTGAATATATTTCACTGATCAAACATTTTGATTGATAAGTAGAGGGTTGGAACCTTTCAATTTTGTCTTTGTCTCTGATATTCACAAGTGTGAGGCAGAAATTGTTCCACTGGAAGTGTGTCACTTCACATGTTGTAATGTTCAATAAAATGTTTTCAATTGAAATGTTTGTGTGCTCTTTTGACAAATAAGCCTTGCAAAAGTAATATCCTGTTAACTTTTTATTACATGGCACTGACAGTACTTCAGGAAGTGCAATATTATTCAAAAGCATCATTGAGCATTTGTGTGAATTATTACGATTGAAAGGTTGAATATAAGATCTTGCTTTACAAATTTCTTTGGATTCACTTTTTCTTGCACCAATTACACCTTTGATTTCCACCTGATCAAGTGAAAAAATATATGAGAACAAAAAGTAATTTGAGAACAAAGAACACAAAAATCTTTGTCACTTTGGTCTTCAGTTTTGCACTTTCTCTATTCAGAAGAAGGGAATGAATGACATAAAATATCAAGTCTTGTTTTACCCACCTCAGGAGATCTGATGTAAAATTTATTCCACATGGGGTAATTGAAGGTGGTTTTGTCAGACCAAACAAATGTTCCATTCTGAAAAGTAAATACAACAGTTTGTTGGGGTCTCTCTGTATTCTAGAACTCCTTTTGTTGTCCAAAAACATGGTGCAAGTATTGGCTGGCTGTACAATGACACAATTGTGCATGAAATGAAAACCACGTCACAGCAAACAGGAAAGTTTGGATGAGCCACAAATTTGTGTGACAAATTGCAAAGAGAGAGCCCCTTTCCCTCAGCCTTATCTTGGCAATGGGCAGCCTGAAAGATGGAGGTCATGAGGACAGAATACCTGCAACGCATTTCTTTTTGCAAGCGATAACCGGGAAAGTTTTTTGACGAGACTTTGGTTTGTTTCCAATCTTCAATTTCATTTCTCCACAAACATAAAGTGCATTTCGTGTGAGCAGACGATGAACCCACCTCATTCCTCAGTCCTATGTATATCTGTCTTTCCCCAACAAGTTTGCTGAATACATTTTGCATGAAGGTAACATCTGATGGAGAATGAAATGACCACAGATGTGCTTTGCTTGACCACAGCTGTAATTTTCGTGTTTCTTGACATTTTGTTTCTGCTTCATCCCAAGGAATGCGCCTACGTCTGCACCTTGCTGTGCATTTTTTCATAAATACTTGGTATCCATCATGCACATGCAGAGAAAGTCCTCTCCAGACTTGTGAGATCACACCAGGGGGCTCTGGAAGTGACTATATGTGCATGGCAAGGTGACAACTGTTTGAACCTCTGGAACAGTTTGCTTTATTGTTGGCTTCGTAACTCAGTGACGTCACTTCCCTTGCTGGTAGTAAAGGTATTTGGAAGCAGTGAGGATGTACAAATGATGTTTTGAGAGGTATTTTGTAGTAAGCGGTTCTGTGAAAGTATTTCAGAAAACCAAAAATACAGTTAGGTTGACAGGATCCAGTGGTACAACTGGTTGTAATTTTAGCAGGTTCCCCAGAATAAGAGAACACCAATGTGTTTGCAGGTGTGTTGGGAATGTGTGATGAAGTAGAGTAGGTGATCAATGTCTTTGATTTGTCTGATAATGGAACATTCAATCTTCCAAGAGGGCTTTTGAATGCCCTTGAGATCTGATATGACTGACTCAAGCTCCTCATGTTTTGTACAGTCAAACTGAATGACTTTTGTGTCCAGTAATTTGCTTTGTCAGAGTAAAGTATCATTTGAGTTGTTTCAGCAGAAAGATGATGAAATGAGGGATAACTGCTACTCTTGACAAACTTAACATTTTGCTTCAAACTGTAAGTATTGTAGATTGTGTTAAATCCAGAAGTTTTGTCTGGCAACTTGACAAAGCTGGAAACCTTTGGTTTGGTAATTCCATAAAAATCCATTTCATATGAGGTGTAACCTACAGCTAGATCAACATTTTCATTCAATTTCAAACAAGTTATTGGATTCAATTCAAATTTTATTGAAATGTTCTTCTGAATGTAACCCTTTGAACCAAGAAAATATAAAATCTGATGTTTACTGCATTGTCTGCCTACCAGGCTTTGCCACTGTCTTTTCTTCATGTTATAGTCATGTCTGTATCTGTACCTATACTTGTACCTATACAGTATAACCCTGTTCTCAACCAGCTGAATAGTGACACATTGTTGGTCTTGAATTGTAAGAACCAAATGGTGGTGTGAGAATCTTTGGTTTCTCAGTTTGAAATACTCATTGACCAGTGGGGCTTTGTACAACTCATGAGTAATTGAGGAATGTAGGCATGCTACATCTAATGTGAGGCCAGGACATATTGCAGGAGTTACTGTGATGTTAATACTAACTGTACTGTACTGTTTGTAAGCATACAAAGCCAATAACAATTTATTTCCTGATGAAACATGTGAAAATGGCCAAGTTTTGCCAGGGTAATAGTTCAGGTGAGCTAGTGGTCCACACATAGTTCTTAGTTCCTTTGGAGAATCAGAGTCAAACACTGAGTAAATTCCTCTGAACAAGAAATCCATCATTACAACACCCCCAAAACTGCACAGAACTTCATTGCTTCCTTGGTACTTGAAGCTGAATACAGTCAGATTGACAAATGAGGTACAGTTGAAAATAAATGAATGAAAAGAATCAATCATATTGTTGAGTTCTAATTTGTAGGTAGTGTTTAGAGTTACACTTTTAAGGCTTGCATTAGATCCATAAAAGTTAATATTTATCATAATTTCTGAAACCACTGAGGACAGAATGAGTGCAGCTTGAAATGAGCTGAGTTTTATGTGGAGTGTTTTGTTGATTGAGGGGCTCAGTACACCAGGTCCATCATAAATTTTGATCTTAGCATTGTTATCACCAGTTTCAATTCCTCTGATGTGAAGTATCTGGTATTTGTAAACTTGAACATTGACATAAAAAACATTCAGTTCATTATACTGGATGTAAAGGTAAAGTTTGAAGGGTGTGTTTTTCTTGGGCTCTAATAGAACATTCTCAAAGGGATGCAGATATTTTCCAGTCATTTCTTCTAAATTATAGAATCTTTGGAGCCTAAATAAATTCTGCACAAAGTTTGAAAACACTGTCTTGTTATCAGAAATCCAGCATCAATAACTTGATAAACAAAATCAATTTTGTGCTTTGATGTGGTGCAGTAACTTTGTCTGTGTACATAGCCAAACACAACTTCATAGTGACTGGAGAAGACAGAGAAAACACTCTTGATACCACAAAATGGACCTACTGGATTTATTATCTGCTTTCTATTGAAGTATCCATAAACTGCCATGTATTCTATATCACAGAATACTCCAGTATAAGGAAGTTGCACATCCAAAAATGTTATGTTCATACCAAGGTCAATGTATTGCTTTAACTGTATTGTTATCGGTTGCTTCATTTCAACAGCCAATAACCTGCCGAGGGGTGATCTTATTCTGGTTATTTCTTTCTGGTCAAAAATCAGTAATTGTGGCACAAGTTTCACACCAATCCTCAGAGAAAACTTTTTCAAAGCTTCTTTACAGCTGAGCATTGATTGCACAAGCATTTGGTTTGTGTTTGTTTGAAACATCCATCTTGTCAAGAAATTTATCCAGGTCTTGTTTCGTGAATCTTCAAAAGTACTGAGTGTAAATGATGACCTCACAACAAAGGCCAGTGCTAAAACTACGCAATTAGACAACACTCTGTTTCTCATTTGCAAAGGAGTATTCACTTTGAATCAATACCAAGCAAACAGAATCCTTCCTGGTGAGGTGCATTCTTTTTCATTTTTTGTGCAAGTCATTTTTCAAATTCAAAAATGTTCCTTTGTTGTCAGATTTGCTGGCAGCAAACAAAAGAAGTCCTTTATGAGCAAGATCTTGATGGTTGTTTTCAAGATATGCATGAAGCCATCAACAATCTTTTGAAATTGTTTTGAAAGTGCACTGCAAAAAGCTTTCATCAAGTCAAGTTTGTAGCTTTATCATTGTGACTGTTTGAAAGCATTGAGAGATTGCCTTTTCAATGACAAAGGATTTTTCTCAAACTCTTGAATTGGGGTTTGTCAAATCATTTGAACTTAATTATCATAGAATGACCTCCAGAGAAGGATATTTCTGGTTGTCCAAATTATCTCAAGTAACTATTTCAGAAAAAGAATGTAATGTACCTGTGAATGTAGGGAGGAATACATCTTCATAAATAATAAAATTTTGAGGTTTTGATAGCTGTCAAGGCAAAGAAAAATGACAAATGGATTTTTTAATCCCAAGCTCAGATTTGACACTGGTCCTGGTGACTATGTTCCCATTTGAACTGAATGTTCCTCAGGCTCCCAGAAATTTATCATGGATAAATTTTTGAAAAGGTTGGATTTTTTAAACAGGTAGAAATAAGATGCTTCAGGACTCAATTTTTGATTGCCAAGGAGCACTGAGAGGATCAGGTCAAAATTGTTGCCAAAAGTACTGATCTATCACCACAAAATTGTATTAAGATCAAGCTTACCTCTGGGCAGGTTGTTGGGAAGTGAATGAAATAGCCCATGACAGTTCATGCAAAGCAATACATTGATTTTATCATGTTTTGTCAACTTCAACAACCTTACATTGGACCACTGTGTAAACAGGAATATGTGACTGTTTATTGTCACTTCAATAGAAAGAAGAAAATGAATCCATTGGGTCCATTCTGTGGTATCAAGAATGTTTTCTCTGTATTCTCCAGTCACTTTAAAAATAATTTTGAATTATACTTGGTCGTGTACACAGATTAAATTACTGTATATCAAAGCAGAAATGTTTGTTTGCTTATAAAGTTGATGCCGAATATCTTTATTCTTTGTCTTCAAAGACATTCAAGGCTTCTGTGTTGACAGATCCTCATAACTCAAGTGTTTGAACACTTTTTGAGACTTTATTGAGGTTGCAAAAGCATTACCATTCAGAACAACTCACTGGAAAGTATCTGTATCCTTGCAAGATAATTTATCCAAGCCAAATAAAGTATTAAGGACAGTGATATCAGTTAAAAATAGATACCAATGATGGATCAGGGATACTGAGCCCTTTGACAAACAAAACTCATCACATAAAACTCACCTTATTTCAAGCTGTGATTATTGTTTTGTCAAAGTTTTCAGGAAACAAAATCAGTATTGATTTTCATATGGTGAATGAATGCTAATACAACCTGTTTTTGAATACCACCTTCACAAGGCAATAAAACAATATGTTTAATTTCCCCAGTGAAGCATCTATATTTCTCAATCTAACTGTCCTGAGCCTCTATTACCAAGGCACCAATGAAGTTTTGTGTAGTTTTAGATGTATATTGTCATCATAGATTTTCTCTTCATGGGGTTTTGTTCATTTTTTGACTCAGATTCACCAAAAGAACTCAGAACAAACAATCTGTGGGCCACTGGGTCATTTGAATTACTACTCTGGGTAAGACTGGCACTTCGTGTGTAAACAGGAAAATAACAACGATGTAAGATGAAATATATTCTCAGCAAAGGCAGAATCCTCAAACTTGAAAGAGTACAGACAGTGTTTGTTTTGTCCCTATTGGGTAGGCAAATCAGTATTGTCAGACCAAACAAAATTTTCCTTCTGAAATGCACAATGGTCAGTCAGACAATGCACTTTGGGAAATTTCAACATTCTCCAGAGCAAAAAGCAAAACCAGTCCAGGCACCTTCATTGAAGGTGAATGTTTGTTGTTGGAATGTTGAAGATTTGAATTCAATGTTTGCTTCACAAAAGGGCTCTTCTAAAAATGGGCTCACCAACCCACAACTCTTGTGGGTCAGAGTGATAATTGTCCTTCTTGTATTTTGTCACATGATCAGTTTGTATTCCTGATTCTGTTCTTGTGCAAGTCCATTTCAAATTCAGGTCAACTTTGTCACTGGTCGACGCAATGCCTTTGACTTGAATCGGGACGCAGCGCGTGACGCATCCCGTGTGAACCACGTGACGCACCCCGTGTGAACCACATGACGCACCCCGTGTGAACCACGTGACGCACCCCGTGTGAACCACATGACGCACCCTGTGTGAACCACGTGACGCACCCCGTGTGAACCACATGACGCATCCCGTGTGAACCACGTGAACCATGTGACGCACCCCGTGTGAGCCACGTGACGCACCCCGTGTGAACCACGTGACGCACCCCGTGTGAACCACGCCCTTGTTTTACGTGCTGTGCGCGTTGCTGGAGCCAAAGCTCTTCACACCATTCCCCAGTCTGACTGCTGTGCACAGTTGTACGTGCAGCCATAATGACCACAAGTGGCTGTTGTTCAAAGTCGAATTCACTCAAGTTTTGTATCCAGTGGACGAGAAACATGGCTAAACGTCTCTCACAAAACAACGTTGTCAGCCAGAATCGCACAAGCGATAGACGTCTGAGCAAAACAGATGGATTCCGTCTGAGTCCATTTGGAATGCAGAACGCATCGTTCTGAACGTTCTGTCTATCACAACGTGTTCCTACATTTGACCAAAGAATTTTGTTCTCAGCCAGCGTGAGTCATTTTTTTCACGTCGTTCGGAAAAGAAAGGAAAATATCAATGTCTTTTGTTTGCCGTTGTATTGTTTTATCTGTGCGTCCAAAACACCAGTGAACATTTTTGTCACAAACTACGAGAAATATTTGAACAACCACAGTCGCTGTGTTCTGCGCGCATTGTCGTCTTCATGCTCAGAAATTTTGATTCTCTGTTTGAATTGTCTGTTTGATAAAATAAATGTTGAAATCTCACGAGTGGTGCTTGACATGGAGAACACTTGTCGATGCGCAATGCCACAGAGTAACGAAGGCATTTGTTACAGACTCACCACACACAGCGATCATTGACGGACCAGAGACGGGCTTCTCAATCGTGTCAGCGCAGCGAGAAACGTCATTTTCTCGTACAGTGTTCTCTGAGGGCACTGGAAGTCCGTCAATATCCAGCCTATTCCCATGGGGATAGATCCAGTTCTCATGATTGCAAACCCAGTGGGTCCAATTCCTAAGGGATGTATTCGCATGAACTTGCACATTTCCTGTCACAACGTCCAGTGTGAACCATGTGTTGGAAAGTCACATTGACGACGGGGAAGGACACGTGCTTGATTCCATCACATCCAGTCTGAAGCCAACGTAACAGCCGCGCATCCAGAACGCTCATCTCCTTGGTTCGCATCCTGGGTGGAACACGTCCAAGCGACGCATCCAGGCTTGAGACACGCTTGACACAGACACGTGTTATGGTGGTGCATCCAGGACGTAGATTCGCTTCTGGAGCGTCGGGTCCGGAGAGAAGAGTCTGTGGACGAGCGAATCCATCTCATCGAGGGCGAGTCTGAGGTGCAGCAGCACCGTCTCATCGCGCTCAGTACGGACCGCGAGCTGCAGGGTGCGGTACAGGTCCCGCAGGGTCGAGCCCAGCACCTGAAGTCAGAGAGAAGTCAGTGTGTGTGTGTGTGTGTGTGTGTGTGAGAGAGAGAGAGAGAGAGAGAGAGAGAGAGAGAGAGCTGCAGGGTCGGGTATGTTTGTGTGTGTGTGTGTGTGTGAGAGAGACAGAGAGAGAGAGAGAGAGAGAGAGAGAGGGAGAGAGAGAGAGAGAGAGGGGGGGAGAGCGAGAGAGAGCTGCAGGGTCGGGTACAGGTCCCGTAGAGCAGAGCCCAGCACTTGACACACAGCGCTGTGTCGTTGCAGAGCAAGATGCAGAGGAGGCCTGAATCGGGCCTGGCGAGGCAAAGGCTTCGATGCCTGAACACACGCCAAACCCGCTCCAAGTTTTGACCATTCTGCCCTCAGTTTTCGTTCCAGACAGCCTGGCCCATTGACAATTGATTTTTGGACCCTCCCACTGTCTGTCTCTCCGTACCTCCGCGATTCTGTGCGCGTCGTCGTTGTCCCGCTGCAAGCCCTGGAGAAGCGGCGTCGCAAAGCGCGCAGCCGCGGCGCGCACCGCGCATGCGTCATCTGCGCGCAGCACGCTCGAGACGCATTCCACCACCTGTCAATCAAACACTGGACTTGCAATCAACGCACATGTACAAAGTGGTATTTTTCGTCCGTTGCACCACCAAAGAGTTTGAAAAGCAACCACGAACCAAGTGCACGCGTGGCTCATTGGGTATGAGGCCCAAGCACACGTTGAGAATGCAGCAGTGCGACTGATTGAAGACTCACCTCGTGCACGCAGGAGCTGAGCGCGCATACCAGTGATGCAAAGACGCACAAACATGCACGCACACACGCACGCACACACGCACGCAGCTGAACCAAGCTCTGGAGTCCCGTTGTTTCTTCTTTTTTTCGGGAAACAGAGACTGAGTGCAAACATGCCACATGCACACACACACACACACACACACACACACACACACACACACACACACACACACACAGAGAGTACGCACGTACCCACACAGGGGCTGAGCGCAAATACAAGGTGCAGACCCACACACTCCCTCACACACGCACACACACATGCGTACACACGCACACACACACTCCCTTTCATAAGCACACACGCACACACACACTCCCTTTCATACGCACACACATGTGTCCACACACACACACACAGTACGCACGTACCCACACAGGGGCTGAGCGCAAACATAAGGTGCAGACCCACACACTCCCTCACACGCACACACACACACATGCGTACACACACACACACACACACATGCGTCCACACACACACACACACACGCACACACACACGCAAACACACGCACACACACACACACACACACACACCGCACGCACCTCGTGCACACAGGGGCTGAGCGCGAACCCCAGCGCTCCGCACACGTCGGCGAGGTTGGACAGCGCCGACGCCCGCACGAGGGCGTCCGCGTCGCGGGAACCAGTCAGCAGCGCCGCGAGCAGCGCGTCCCGGTACCGAGGCGCCATCTGGCCTGCAATGGGAACACCACAGCTCAGGTCAGTTTCATACATCGTGCATTGCGTCCCTGTTCATGTCATGGATACTACGTCATTCGCTGGCGACACAGAACGCACTTATTAACGCCGAGACACAACGCGCGTGTGAAGTGTCAAAATAGGCCTCAAGAATGAGTTCCCCAGTCAAATTAAAACGCTTCACGGTGTGGTCACCCCCACCCCCTGTAATGCTTGTTTCCCTCCCGAATTTCCGGCAGAGCGAATCAACACACCAACGGCATCTTCAACCTGCGTGGTGAAAGTGTCCTTCAAATTTTACCACTAGTGATTGGGTGGCAGGTGAATGGTGGCAAGTTCCCGCATTCCAACACACAAGCTTTGTGAAGTGCGACCAGACGAGTCCCCTCGTCAATTTTCGGATGGTTCCGGACTCACCCAAGTTTCTGCAGGTTTTCACGAGCACCTCTCCGACTTTGATGGTCAGGTCGGCGTGTCGGGCCTCGGCGGCGGCGGCGGCGGCGGCGGCAGCGGCGGCGACAGCGGCGGGGGATGGGCCGGGGGCGGCGGCGGGGGAGGGGCCGGGGGCAGCGGCGGGAGGCCCGGTCGCCCCGCCCCGGACTCTGCCCTCAGCTCGTTTCCTGTATTCCTGCAGTAGTCGCGGCAGAACCTCGTCCGTCCGTCTGTCAGCCAGCGCCGCCAGGCCCTGAAGCCAAACCGCATGTGTCAATCAAAGCTGCAGCAATCAACTTCGCGCAAGTTTGCACGTGTGCAACGAGTGTCCGCCAGGCCCTGCAATCAAAGTGTCTCAGCTGCACCAAACCTGTCCGCAAAGCTTCCACCTGCACGAAAAGTGCGAAACACACAACGTGTGCACACTCTGGTTCCTCCATCAGCCGAGGAAGACAACACACTGATGCGGCGTTCTGCGACACCAGTTGTGCATCCCACAGTGTTTCTGTCCACAGCCACGAGAGCAACTTTGTCCCTTTCACTTGTGCCTGGCTACAACGCACAATGCCCAACAGGCCAGCACCGCGAGTTTTGACATGACGCATCAGATTGACGCGAGACGCAGCACGTGACTCATCACGTGTTCACTCGGCAGGGGGCGCTGCGCACCTGGATGGCAGCGAGGTAGATGTACGAGTCTCCGTGGTCGAGGTTCTCGGTGAAGACCCGCAGCAGCAGCGCGTCGCGACGCAGCGTCTCCGCGTCGCGTCGCTCCACCAGGTGGCGCAGCGTGATGAGGGCGTGGCCGCGCACAGGGACTGAAACAGCCAATCAGAGGAGAGTACAGGCCATGCACTGGTGTAACAGGCAATTTGAACGACCAGCGATGTTTGATGACCTTGGTCAGAGGCATCAAAAATCCCTAAAATTCTAGGAATTTTTGACCACCTTGTTGGGTGAAAATTGGAGGTGGTCAAAATTGCCTGAATACAACTGGGGGATTACGGAAATGTCTGGTACTTTTGATGACGTTGTCAAAAAGTTGCATTCATCAAAAATACCTGAGACACCGGACAGGAACGGAAGGAGCCACTCAGAGTAGGGTGTAACTTCCCCGCGCAAGAAAACGAGCGCCACTCTCTTACGTCGGTACAGGGCAGACAACGCGTGACTCATTCATTCATTGCAAACAACACTCACTGTCAGGGTCCATCAGCTCTTGAAGCGCTGTGTCCAAGTCTGAGTTGCCACCGTCTCCTGAACCGCTAGTTCCCGTGTCTTCTGTTTGTCCATGTTTCGTCTTGTCCCGCAGTGTCGCACTGTCCGTTACACTTCCCAGCGAAGACTCCGCGTCCTGTGATGAAATCACCTCGATCAGCGGTTTCTTCGACTGGGACTTTTCCTCCTGACATTGTGACGTCACTTTCACATCACGTGGTGTGTCCCGCGCTTCAACATTCTGCTTCCGGTTCTGTGACGCCATCTTGAGAGCGTCAGAAAGTACGTGTCCCTGCGTTGCTATGGCGATACGAAGGTCTGTAGCCATTTCGAGCACGCTGTCGTCAGGGTGTTCCCTTGATAACGTATCCAGCAACGGCAGTAGATCACTGAGTTTCTCCCTGTCCGCTGCAGTCACCTACAGAAAGTGTGTTGTGCCTTGTGAACGCATCATTCACCTAACCGCGCTGACGAGTAACCATGGCAACGCCAAAAATTCGAGGTTGTTGCACATGAGGTGCGCCACCTGTTTGGTGTTTGTGGGTACTGCGTCGCCCAAAAAGGGAGACAAACACTGAACGGTTCAACGTACAACAGGCCAAGTGAACAATTTTTCTTTCCAACGAAATTAGTCCCTGACCTTGGCGGCGCCGCCCATGACGGCGCTGAGCAGCCCCATCGCCATGGAAACCGTCTCGCTCTCGAGGAGACCGAACTGATCGTCCTGCGTGTGCTGCAACACGTAGACGCCGCGCTCCAGGGTCACCTGTGGGAGATGTGACGTCACAGATGCGTCAAACGCAGCGAAAGAAACGTGCAGTTCACGTGCGAGCCTTCTCCAGACAACGCCAATGAGAAGTACGCACCTGGGCAAAGCGAAGAATGTGCGCCGTGTTCTTGAAGCAGGACGGACCCAGTTTCTCACTCATTTCCGCCAACAACTGCACAACCTGCGAAGACGACGACGAGACTATGAACATCTGGCCACACAACGTGTCACATCTAATTCAAAACGTTTTGGTTCCGGCTGAGACGAGGCTGGTGGCGTCACCTTGGTGCGAATACAACTCAGTGTGTCTCAGGCATTCTGTTCAAAGGAACACTGAAGCAGGTGTGTGGCTTGCTTTGAGCACGGACACGCGCGTGCGTGTGTGTGTGTGTGTGATGGGGTGTATCCCGTCCACGATACGCTGTAACGCCAGGTACAACTCAATGCTGGGGATAAAGAGCGACAAGGTACCATTAGACTGTGAGTGATTTTCTCCACTTGAGAGTTGATGTTCGTCTCCAGGTTGAGCAGCGTCTCGGCGTGTTTCTCCGCGTCGTCGGCTCCACCAGGGGGAGTCACCGCCTCCGTCTCCCGGCTCACCACGCCCCCCAGCTCCTGAACAGGGCGAGACGGTATGTGTGTGTGTGTGTGTATGTGCGAGAGAGAGAGCGAGACAGAGAGTAGATGCGTGAGAGAGAGAGAGAGAGAGAGAGAGAGAGAGAGAGAGTGTGTGTGTGTTTGTGTGTGTGTGATGATCCAGTGCACGATGCCCCGGCAGGGTAAGGGGAAGGTGTCCGAGGACAAACATCAAATTTCGCGCAGTTCGGAACCTTTATTCCTCTCGCAACGTCAACCTTCTCAAAACTGGTATTGTCCCTTTTCTGGCCTGGGTTTCTTGCCCCATCTGGTGGCAACGGAAACTCACGTGCAGCAGTTTGAGGAAGAGACCGGCCGTCACGTGGTCCGAGTTGGTGCGTTTCAGAAGCCTGATGATACACGTCACAGTCGCGACGAAATTCTCCTCGTTCTCCCTGAAACACGAAGTCCTCACGTGAAGGCCCCAACACGCATGCGCACAGCCACACAAACTCCTCACATCTCCAAGCACACGTACACACATAGACACATAGACACATAGACACATAGACAGACAGACAGACAGACAGACAGACAGACAGACAGACAAACAGACAGACAGACAGACAGACAGACAGACACATAGACAGACAGACAGACAGACAGACAAACAGACAGACAGACAGACACATAGATAGACAGACAGACAGACAGACAGACAGACACACACACACACGCACCGACTGACAGGCAACTCACTCGGTCGATCTGACGATATGCATGCCCCCTGTGGGCCCAGCCTGGAATTTCACGTCAGATCGCAGCGCCCAGGCGGGATTCGAACCGAACGTCATCGCGTACATGAGGTGTACCACGTGATCTTCGTCGCTGTGACGCATGTAGTACTGCAGGACGTCTTCACTCAGGGACCTGTCAACCAAATAACGTAGCGTTGCAGAGGACGAGGCACGTCTTCGTCACCCCCAATTCACACCAAGCGCATCTACGCATACGCACACCAAGGTCACTACACACCAAAAATAGGTATCAGGCATGCAAAAGGCAAAGTAAATGGGCAGTGAGTAGTTATGTTCACATTGAGTGCATGTGTGCCACCATGATCATGGATGGGTTCCAACCCCAAACGTGCATGCGCCAGTGCACGGAATGTCGTAAAAGCTGTGCATGATGCGCTGGCGCACGCGGTGTGAATTGGGGGTGAAGGAGAGAGAGAGGCCTGTTTTGCATTGAGCGCGTCGTGCGTTGTGCCCTTTGGGCAAATACCAGGCACTTAGTGGCCAAATTGACACAGCGTCCATTGACTGACACCAGGTTCTGAGCACGTGGCATCTGGGGCAAAACAGACATCAACACTCGTTCAAGTATGACATGGATCTGGGATTCAAGCCAATCGACAACGTGCAAAACATCTGTTTCCTATTCCATGGAAGTCACCAGCACCCGCGCAAAGCAAAGACCAATTATTGGAAGTTACCTGATGTGTGAGGCAGAGTGGAGGCTGGCGCAGTACAGTCGGAACAGCACAGGCACCGCCGGCTCCAGGCACCTCAGCAGGGACGGCTGCAGCTCCCCAGACACGAACACTGTCTGCACGTCCTGCACGCACGTCTCCATGGCAACCTCGTCAATGATGACGTCACTTTCTGCAGCCAGTGACGTGGCGTCTGTAATAGGTTCGTTGAGACGTGTGCAGATTTTCTGGACTCCACGTGAACAAGACCATTTCTTCAACACTAGTTGCGTCAAGAACTGCATCACTGTGCACGCACATGGAAACGGCGTCCCTTCAGTCCGTGGAAAACAGGCAGGACCCACCACACACATCAGAAATGCGCCGTTTTGGTCTCTTTTTCGACAAAAATATGGCGGCGTCCTCACCAGTTGCCTGGAGACAGGACGTGAGCGGACGCAGCAACGGCTCGATCACGTGCGTCCTGGCCTCGTTCGGATGTTCCATCACCATGGCGACGATCGTACTCGTCGCTGCGCGCACGAACTGACGCGCCACGTGTTTGTCGGTGATATGCAGCAAGTCCAGCACCTGCAGTGGAATACAATAGAGGTGTGGTCGTGCACAAGCTGAGCTAACGATGTGTAGTTCACGTTGTGTTGGATTTGGCAAACGAACCAACAAAATCAAGCGTGCGAAACGCGCATGTGCGCGTGTGCACGTATTTTTTGTGGGAGTGTAAGGAGCGAGATCGGACTTTGTGTGCAAAGTACATTTGAGTGTGTGTGTGTGTGTGTGTGTGTGTGTGTGTGTGTGTGTGCGTGTGTGTCTGGGTACATGTGCGCACGTAATGGTGCGGTGCTTTGAGCCACAATTTTTGCCAAAAAGGCCCATATCTGTGGGACTGACCTGCGGCGCGACGGTGCTGTAGTACTGAGTCACGTCGGGCACGGATTTGGGACACGACGCCACGACGCGCGCAGCCGCGTCGCATTTCCGCCAATCAGAGGAGCTCCCGTCTCCATCTGTCGGCAAAGAGGAGCAAATAACAAAATCGTTGCGTTCAAGCTCAGGCACAGTGAACACAACGTGCACAAACACAAACTGATTTGCTGAGTCGACAAGGACTCTGCACACACTTCACACCCCAGAAAAATGCAACCTCGCTCCCTCAAAACACACACACACACACACACACACACACACACACACACACACACAGAGGATCAATGTCGTGAGCCCTATCCCTGGTATGGACCGCCTCACCAACTCCCCTTCACACACACAAACACACACACACATTAACACACACACACACGCACACACACGCACACACACACATAAACACACACATAAACACACACACATAAACACACACATAAACACACACACACACACACACACACACACTGGATGAACGCCCTGCGTCCTGTCCCTGGAATGGACCGCTTACCAACACCTCTTCACACACACACACACACACATGCACACACGTGCACACACACACACACACACACACACACACACACACACTCACCTGTGGTCCCCTCGAGCATGCCCCGCAGCACGAACTGAACACCACGTGGCTTCATCAGCCTCTGACACATCACGTGACTGCAGAACTTCCGCAGCCACAGCGGCGGCTTCGCGAAGCCTGGAACGCAAAAACCAAAGCGTGAGTGTGGGTCCCTGAAACCCATCACAACGATTGAATTTGACACGGGTTGTTGAGATCTTTTTGACAAATTTGTCGTCAAATCTGGCGGGCTCTCCCTTTGTCCCTCTGAATAAAAGTTGCGTCGCCCTATTTTCGTGTCACATAATTGCAAATTTTCAATGTTTTCATCGGTGTAAATGCCTACCTGACTTCAGTCATTTGACCCACATCTTGATCCCCCCTCAGATATCACACGTAATCTCGGTGTGTTCTGACCTGGCACCCCTGCCTGCAGAATGAGCAGCTCCCGCACGACGAGCGGCGGGTAGACGCGCTCCGTGAGTTCGTGCAGCTCCACGCGGCACCAGCGTCGCTGCTCCGCCGTGACGTCACGCGGAACGTCGCGCGCAGGTTCAGCTCCAGGGTCGCCTACGTTGTGACGCCACACGGACCAATAGAATTACGTTTCTTGAGCGAAGAAAAGAACAGCCCCACTTCTACCAAACGGTGCAATAGCAATGAAAACAAAGAAGTCGGAAGACAAGGAGCTTCCAAAGCGACGCTGTACGCGTGTGTGTCTGTGTTTGAGCATGCCTAATCGGGTATGTGTGTGTGTGTGTGCGTGCGCGTGTGTGTATGTGTGTTTGTGCACACTGCGTGTGTGCTTGCCGCACGCGCGCATGAGCAGTGCGCGTTTGTGTGTGTCTGACAAGATTGATCAGATGAGTACCGGTATTTGCCACCTGCAGAGGCTGAGGCATGTGTATGAACGCACGGGTTGTACGCGCGTGTGATTCCTGACCTGATCGGTGAGGTGAGTCACCACATGCAGAGGTTGAGGCCTTCCCCGGAGTCTTCGATTTCCCAGTCGGGCCGTAAGCCACCTGCAAACATTCACAGTCCTGCTAATTTGGCATGAGGGAAAGACGCGACGACAACCTGTGTTCTTACGCCTTTTTGTTGGCCAATGTTTCATTGCCCAACACACACACTCAACAGAATAAACCTGAAAATGCGAACTCCTGCACACACACACACACACACACACACACACACACCTGCGCGAGCGCAGCCATCAGGTCCCCCAGATGTTGCGACAGGACGACGGAGCCGAGCGCGGGAAGCTTCGTACAGCGCAGCAGAACCTCGCCGCACTGCAGCAGCCTCAGGTCCCTCTCCTCCGGGGTACGAGGGGTGTCCTCTGGTCCTGTGAAAGGCACAAGTGACACCAGATTTGCTGAAAACGAGCTCCAAATTCCTTCGTGGTTCCTTGTCGCTTTGCACAGAAACAAAACGCACGACGCATCCTGCGTGAAATAGGCCTTTGTGTCAGACTTTCGACACACCCACTTGCTGGTCAAAATTCCGGACAGGGAATGGGCGACCACTATCTTCACCAGCACGCGGCCTTTGAAGTGAAGCGCTAAAGAAATGGGAGGAAAATTCAATCCGCGACGCAACCAGGTGCTTGAGCCTCCTGCGGAGACAGTGGCCGTCGCCAGCCTGCCTGGATTCTGGATCACGTGGATGAGAACGACGCCTGTTCCACACTCAGTGGTCCTCACCGGTGACGAGCTGCGCGAACCCGGACCGCTTGGCGAGGGGCGCGCCCACGCCCGGCCGCAGGTGGGCGCAGATTCCCAGGCACGTGACGAACTGCAGCAGCGCCCCCACGTGTCGCTCCTCGCTTACGCTCAGCACGTCCGGCGCCGCCGGCGGGGCTCTGTACGCACTGGGAGCCTTGGTACCGCGCGCAGCGTCCTCCTGTCAAGGGAAGCAGGAATTGAAAACTTTGAGCTTTCTCTGAAGGGCACGGCTCAACTTTTAGCGCACCTTTGTGAATGCGAAACAGTGAGCGTGTTCCATTTGCGCGCACGGCGAGACGCCGGCGAAGTCACGCGACTTCGCCATTTGATTGCAGAAGGAGTCAAGTGGGCAAAGTCAGCCATTTGGGCCAACTCGGCTGGCCGCGAGGAGTAAATAGAAGACACTTAATGACACATTGCAGTGTCACCAAGCAGAGTTTATGAGGAACCTGAATTGCTGTGTTGTGTTGTTCCACTGCTTCAGTCAAGGTTTCTTCCAAACAAGACAGCGTCGCCAAGGCGACCTCGACGAAACGCCACCGCACCTCCAAGCCATCATCCTGTGAAGGAAACGGTGAAGATTCAGATCCACTCCATTGTTTGTGGAGCGAAATGCAACGCCATAAAGTGAGGCAACAGGTGTCTTCAACGTACTGACATCGATGCCAAGAGATAAACCCGAGGCAACAAGCGTCTGCAACACTGATTTCGGCCCCACCGGAAGACTGCGAACGTTACTCTTGGTGCAAAATGATACCTTTTGGTGCAAAACTTTGGAGCATCTCGCCAAGCTGTCAGTGTCCAGTGTGGCCAAGTATTCTTTGCAGGCAGTCATCCGTCCGGCGAGCAGAACGTCCAAGTCGACGCCCTCTTCTCGTTTGACACCTGCAACATCAACGAACACAATTGGAATTGAATTTGAATTTGAAACGATTTATTGATATTCGTCTACACGAGGCTCACATACATACTAAAGAAAAAAATAAATAAAAATAACATGAAATTACTATGTAATACCATGAAGCCATTGTTTTATGTGTACTGGTGCATTTTGCATATGTTTACAATTATTTATATACTATTCTCTAAAAATTTAAATAAATTAAACAAATCTGCCAGTTGTGACTATAAATAGTTTTATGAATTGATGTGCATTTTTATAAGCCATATTGTCAATTTTATCATTTTTATGACCCAATATTAGTTGCACCAATTGTCTGTTATTATACTTTTTAAATTCTTCAGTTATATTTGTTAAATTTTGTTTTAACAATTTTCTTTGTTGATCATATTTATTGCAATCCATAAAATAATGATGTATTGTTTCTTGTTTATTTTTACCACATTGAGTACATTTATTATATTGATCAGCATTTAATTTACTGCATTGATGTCTTATTTTTAGATAAATATTATCTATTTCAGTGTCATAGTGATATAAATTAATATGTTTGTATTCATGAATGTTATATTTTTGGTGCATGTGTTTTATAAAATCTGTGTAATTTTGTTCTAGTCTTATTTGTAATGGTAAAGTATTCCATAA
>JAAUXT010102407.1_pt1 | contig 28623 bp, 25 predicted proteins | sample 7278171 | NCBI WGS metagenome assembly JAAUXT01 (sample SAMN14350112, study PRJNA611818) | marine sediment metagenome | isolation source: surface marine sediment (1.8m) | place: French Polynesia: Moorea | collected 2018-08
CATTCCACAAACCCAAAACAGAGATGTCTTTCCTTGTGCATTCCACAAACCCAAAACAGAGACGTCTTTCCTTGTGCATTCCACAAACCCAAAACAGAGACGTCTTTCCTTCCCCCCAAACGCAGTGCTCGGTGCAAGTCGTTTGTGGACAGCACTCCAACCGATCAAACAAGTATCTTCTGATCATAACACTTGCTCCACTGCAATTCTGCGCAAATGCACTGCGATAATACTTGTTCGAATCGACACCAATGCAGTGTATCCCAGCGTTCTTCAAGTCGATGAATTCCTTTGCAGAACTCTCTTGTATCCTTCGTGCTCTTCTCGTACATTTGAGCCACAGCGCTTCTGTATACATGTGCACTTCGTTCAAACACACGTATGCTTTTATTTCACGTGGAGGAGTATTTGTCGAAGGGGGCTTTGCAGCCAATGACAGGCGAGTGTCATTAACAAAGGCGTACCCAGTCAACTGTGGGTATGGCCAGGTGAAGCTCGTGAAAGGGCAGCCCCCCTTTCTCAGCATTGAATGCCTAGAGAGGTTGAGTAAATCTGCTCAGTTTTTGCCACCTGGACTGCGCCGTTGCCGCTCATCACTCTTTTCGTTGCATCTGCTGGAAACCCATAAATAAAGTAGAAACCAAATTTATTATCTCCGTGAAACTTTTGTAGTTGTTTGAACACCCCAAAAGTTGCAGATAGTCTGATAATAGGGAATCTCTCCAGGACTGGGGGGCTCAACTGGAATTACAAAGCCAGCTCTTGCAAAAGACATCCGGTTTCGGAAGACGCATGCAAAACAGAGATGCAAGCATGCATGCAGCAGAAACGCGAAGCTCATCATTTGAAAGCCTCTTTTTGGCATGTTTTGATATTTCACTCAATCAAGACAAAAGAAAAAGTCCTTGTTGTCACTTGGACTCTTGAAAAACAAACAAGGTCACCAGCAGCGTTTCACGCCGACCCATCGAAATGTTCAAAATCTGTTCATGACGGACAAAATTGATAAAACTCATCATTGTCCATTCAAGTTTCAAGCTCCCGTGTCAGAACAGCAATCTCGCCTCCTGCTGCAGCAGATGTTTCCGCTCTGAAGGTCCAGGAGGCACAACGGCGGACGAGATTTTAAATTTCACCCGAAACACAACAAAGAGAGCGTTCTCTGATTGAGAGCGTTCTCTGATTCAAATTTCAACAGACTCCACCGTAAATGAGGGTCAATGTTCTTGCAGGCGAAAAGAAACCCTGCATGGTTCTATCATTTTCCATGCTGAATGCTCGGGAAGGGTTCCAACTTTCGCAACGGTTCCGAAAACGGGTCCACACAAGCACCAGAAAATAGTTCTACAACTGGAGCTGGGCACACGTCGTCGAAGCAAAATTTCCGCGTTTTGTGCTCCAGTTGGAGAACAAAAGGCTTGAAAGAAAATTGACGTCACTACGGAGATGTGAAACTTGTCAATACGAGTGTGTTCCATCAACGTGAACATGAATCTCATCTTTTCACAATCTCCCACACATCCATAGACCGTATGGTTTGCCTCGCCATTTGCTTCAGGCGTGTAGACCCGCGGGTTTCAGCCAGGACAAAAGCGGTTCTCGTTGAAGTACAATTATGGGAAAGGTTGAAATCATCCAAAATCTCCCACGCATTTGGTGTTTTGCAGGTTTTATCACAAAGAGGAGCCAGTTGTGCCAAGCCAAATGAAGTGCTCGTGCACAAACCTCAAACAGAGATACAAGTTACAATCGGCACGAGTCCAAAAGAACAAACGACATTGCTTACCTCCCGCAAAGAGCGGCTCACAATGCGTCCTCTCCACGCGCACCAAGTTGATGTCACCTCCAACCAAACTTCACTGAACACACCGTGCTGTACCTTGCATCTGCATACAGCTTCATGACTTGGTTGCGTGTTCGGGACCTGTCTCACGAGCCACTTATACTATGTCATCCACACGCATTGCCTGCGGATCTCTAAGCGAGACAATGGATTTTCGCAAGATATGTCAATAAAAACGATGTGCACACCACGACCAGCTAGCCGCTGTGGAAGTCAAACTTACTAACAGAACCTGAACACGCGAACAAAATGATATGTGTTTTCAAGCCTTCAAACGCATTATCTGTTCCTCAAGTACGTACAAACCATGCATACAGATTCAGTAAAATTCATCGATGAAAAACGCACACAATCTGGGGAGTTGCAACTGGACTCTTGTTCTGTTTACGCTTGCGAAACTTACAAGAGATGTCTCTTGCATTTGGAAAGACCAAGAGGGTGTACAAGCATTTTGCACACGATTTGACTTCTTTTCCTGCCATTGTCAAAGTCGTGCGAGTTTCTCTATTTTTTTTCCACAAAAAGTGTCCCCATGCAACTCTTCGCGCTCCAAATGCGAAGAACAGTGGGGGCGATAGTTGTCTGCTCAATGTGGTTCGTTCGTAATCAGCTTGCGTCTCACGGTGCTGTCTGTCCACACTGAAAAAGGCAACAAACACCACAATCACATGGGAAAGTTCAAATTTGAGACATTTCGTTGTCAGAACACAGACTTTACAACTAGTCTGTGGAACCTTCCTGTCAGAATTTTGCTTTGGTTTGAGGAACGCACGCCAGAACCAATGGACATTTGAGGGTTGTGAAACCCAAATGCCGAGGCCTTCAGCAGCACAATGTGGAGCGACTTGCTTCCATAATTCTGGTCACAACGGGCCTGTGTGGGTGGACGTAGTCTACACGTTGTCTGCAATTCACCGTTTGTTCCGTGTTCTATTCTGCTTCAAGTCTGCTGACGACGATCGAAGCCAGAACTTTGCTGACCATAATTCATGTCTGCTTCCGCCGACTCGGACTTGACAAGCTGATCAATCAAGACCAGGCCACGCTTGATCTGATGATTCAAGGCCTATCTAGATTGCGATTTCTTGTGACAGGTTGTTCTACAAAAGGAAACATATTGGTGTCATAAAGCAGCGATCGTAGTTTGAAAAAGACTGACTTTGAAAAAGAAACACTTTCACTGGCCCGTTTCTCGCTGCCATGATAGCAAGGAAAATAGTGTCGTCTGTGGGGAAGCAGCTTACCAGAAATCTGACGCGGATAGTCGGCAGACCCAAGCTGCCCGGGTCCAGAGGGAGAGGCTTCCCGGAGTTCTTGAAAGGTCCGAGCCAGAACTTCCCGTGCATTTTGCGCGCCGAGGAATATGGCGTCAACGAATCCACGCCGCTGGAGCAATGTGCGAAGGCCGTCAGGTAAATTTTGGTGAAGTTACTTCTCGTGTGCAGATTCACACGACAAAAGCAAACTCCAGTGCGAGCAATGACAATGTCCTTTGCAGTGATTCGTACAAAGAACTCGTGTACAAGCACGGCGCCGTGCTACTGCAAGGCTTTCCCCTCGGCGACTCGGCTTCGTTCAACACGTTCCTCTCTCATCTGGACGGCACCAAGCAGATCTTCTATTCGCAGGGCGGAGGCGTGCGCCACGCCGTGCAGGAAAAGGTAAAGTTCAGATGCTGAGTTCCTCACCCACTTTGACTCCACTTGCGCTCTTGTCCTTTGAGTTCCAGACCAAAAGTGCAATCAGAAATGCCAACGTGCGCCTCCTGCAGCTCGTGCAAAATTGCAGGTGTACGCAGCCAGCGACTACACGAACGAAGCAACAATAGAACCACACAGTGAGATGTCGGCGACTCCCACCCATCCGCACATCGTACGTATTTCAACATCGTCAGTACTTTCTCAAATCCTCAGAGAGGTCCGGTTCGGTTTGGTTCTTGCAATTTCATTGCTTTCCGTTCTGTTCAAAATGACGCCCCATGTCACCGTGTGCGGGGTTTTGCAGGTCACTTTTGCCTGCAAGCAGCCTGGAGCTGGAGGAGAGAGCGTTCTTGTCGACAATTTTGCTTGGTATGAAATGATAGACAGGTGAGCAATTCGTGACTTCCCCTTTGACAGTATAAAAATTCGTTTCTTTCGATGGTACGCTGTCAATGCTGCACATGTACCCCAGGTCAGTGATCGAGGAGTTTGAAAGGAAGGGAGGAATCATGTACCACTTGTACCTGATGGAAAACGAAGAATCCTTCGGTGGACAGAAACTCAATGCGGACGTATCATGGAAATATGTAAGAAAAATTAATCTCCAAATGTTTAACACAGAACAAAGGAGCAAAACGACACTGAGCACAAGCGCGAAAGAACACAAGCAGCCTTTCCCAAAAGGACTCTGGAATTTATTCCTGTTCCAAGTAACGTCCCACATTTTTTGATGAGGCCACTCCCAATGGCAGTGGAAACAGTACTTGCAGTGCTGGGATATCGCAGAAGAAAATATTTTTGGTGCCTTCTTAGACCCAGCGCGGAAAAGTCAGGGGAACATTTCCTTTTTGTTGGGTGCTTTGAGTCCAAGATCCCCATGCACAATGCTGCAAGTGCTTTCGTCGGTATCCTGATTTCGGGCCCCTTTTCAGGAAGACCTGGAGGTTCTTTTTCTCAGCATTCCTGTGTGTGTTTCTGTCCAGGGAGGGGTTTGTGACAGTGCTGAATCTTTTCTGCAGCACCGTGAACAGTGTGCCATCAAACACAGTTCCACCATTGTTGCAAGTTTGGCTGGTGGGAGAATTGTCAGAAGTCCACTCACTTCTGTTTCGAGCAGCTTTTCCAACTTGGCGCCAAAGAAGAGGTTGAAAAGCAACTGAGGGCTGACAGACGTGAATTCATCTGGCACGAGGACAACTCACTTCAGTACTGGTTCACGAAGTCGATCACCATCAACCACCACAAGTCAGGCAAGCGAAAATATTGAAAAACTATTTTGAGAAAACAAATTTTACTTTCCTGATTTGGATTCGTGATTTGTTTGGTTGACCTTGACTTCAATTTGCAGGGAAAAAGGCGTGGTTCAATCAGTCGACACTGCACCACCCGTCGTGGTACATGGAGATGTACCCAGACACTTGGGGTCAATGCGACATCCCGTACAACAGATTCCCCTTCCACGTCTACTACGCGAATGGATCCGACATCGATCCAGAAGTTATTCAGGTTCGTTCGTAGCACGATGATCAACGTTCAAGTTCTGATCGCCATCATTGACAGATGTTTGCTTCCCAGAAAAACGCCTGCTGCCTTGTGTCCCTCACAGCTCATTAGGAACGCCGCCTGGACAGTGGCTGTCGGCTTCCAGTTGCAGAAAAATGAAGTGATAATGATCGACAATGAAAGACTGTCCCATGCCAGGTGAGATCGTTGCGGAGAAGAAACTTTGCTGCCGTCGGAACGTGAACATTTGCTGAATCTTGCAAATCTTGCAATGAAACGAGCAACTCCTTTTTCAGGCTCGACTTCACTGGCAACAGACAGTTGTTTGCGGCTTTTCTGAACGATACCGATTCTCCAGCTGTATAACTTGCTGAAGAAATGTTGGTATCCTGTGACTGTGGGAGCAACAGTGCATCCGAAACCTCGCAGCCACAATTTGTTGAGGTTGTTCAGGAAGATGTGCATTTTTGCTCAGATTTACATTGCACGCAGGTTTGTTCTGTCTGACTGCACACAACCAGTTTGATATCAAAACGAGGACATTTGCCAGATCCACGAAAATACCAACAACGAAAGAGACAAAAACACACCGGACTGAGCTGCAGCTTCGCCAGCACATTTTAAATGCAGCAGAGCAGCAGACCATCAAATACGAGCAGATCTTTTCGAGACACGAGGATGTTTCACTGTGATGTCTGTGTCGATTCGCTCTCAGGCTGGTGTCAGAGACCCCAAAACCCCCAGACCCTCAGCCAAGGACTTCTCACGTTGATCATGTGAGGAAAACAAACAGAAAATTTAGTCTTTACTGGATGCCGGTTGCGGACTGAGACACAAGCAGAGAGAGAGAGAGAGAGAGAGAGAGAGAGAGAGAGAGAGAGAGAGAGAGACCAGTCACAGAACAGTGCCCTGCGCAGTGCAATTCTGATACAAACAAAATTTGCTGAAACTGACCTTTTCTCCTTCTCAAATGACACAACGCGGTACATTGTTGTCTTTTGTGTGATTTCAAGTTTCCTTGAAGTCACAAATGAGCCTGTTCGAAATGGGCCCATCACACATCACCGAAAGAAACTACAGTGTCACCACTTTCAGACACTTGATTTTCGCTTGAAGAAACGCGCAGTTGTCCAGTCTTCCTCTTGCACCTTTCAGGTGAAGACCGAAAACCTCAAGCAGTATACTCACAGCCCGATGGTATAATACAACCAGTTGACGAAAAAAACCACATCTAATTACCTCCAAATTGCAAAACTGCACATTTCCACTCACAAGAGTTCTGTCCGAGTTCACAAGATCGTGCCACGGCCGTTGTTTTGTTCTTCCACGCAGCAGCGACGCGTCGACCGAGCGAGCAATTATCCACACTTGGTACTTCCACGTTGTGCATTCAAACTCAAACTGTGTTACCAACAGAATTATTTGCCACATTTTCATTGAAGAGGAAAACACACCTGGCCTCGGCGAAGCGCGGTTCAAATGGACCCACAAAATGGCAAACTCCACAAACTGTTTTCCTTCAGCACACTGATGTCGTTTGCGTGTCAACGGGCAGGTTCAGCGGAGAGAACGTTCTCCTCAACTGTGTTTTTTGGCACGACGCACTGGACAAACTGGTATCGCTTGAAATTTTCTCAAAAGACTTCAAGGACGTCATGTGAAAACAACGCCTCCAAAAGCTTTCGCAAACTCAACCCTCAAAGTTTGTGCTTTCTGCCGTTCAGACCAGTAATGGAGGGATTTTTCAAGTTTTGTCCTCAAACAACTGGATTTATCTGAAGGAAACAAGCGCAATATAGAGATATAGAGTGACCTGCAGCGGACGTGTCCTGGAAGAGTCTCACAAGCTGCTTCACCACGCACTCCTGCATGGCGCAGAGTGACAAAATTGCTCAGAGCATTTAAATTGCTCTTCCAAACACGACAAGAATGGCACAGAATTCCACAGCTGAAGTGGAGTTGGAATTGAAAGAACGCAACAAGAAGTTCAGATGGCACAACAATATCGCTTTGAATGTTGGTACTCAGAACCAGTGACTGTCAAGCACCACAGAATAGGTGAGAGCGCAAAACACAATTCATCACTGACGCAGCAGGTAACTTTGGTATTGAGCTGGAAATCGATACCATATTCCAATTACAATTCAGAATCCGAAGCTCTTTACCAAATTGGCAAATACATCATTCCGAGACCACTGCAATTTGCATCAACAAACCATCATGAAAGTCTTGTTTTCCTTCCTGCAGGGGACATCTTGGTTCAAACAATCAACAATGCAGCAGGCAACACTCGGGTGGCACACATGACGCCCCGAAACGTGGGAAAAGTCAGGCATACCTTTCAACAGGTTTCGCTCCACGCGCACAACTGGGTTGGTTCCGACATCAGACATCAGTCCGACAAGGCAGCAGAACTCGCGTGCATCCGTCAGCGACCAAACGTTGCGTCCACCATACATCCATCCGTCTGACGCAGCTTGCGATGTTCGCGCGATGCTGGTGTTTGTCTTCCTCTCTCTGCAAATTTGAAGCACATTCACAGCCTACCAGTCAGGTGCGGAGTGAAGGTCATCCAGAACGAGAGATTCGCTCACGGCCCGTGGGTTTCGTCAGGGTTTCAAATTCGATTTGGTTGGCTTTGTGGGGGGAAAGGTTGTGCGGCCGAAAAAAGACATTCGAAAACAACAAAAAAGAAATTCTGCAAACGACCAGATTGAACTGCAACATTGTGAGTACGCAACAAGATTAAAGAGCAGATACGAGCTCACTTCCAACCTCACTCAAGTCCACTCCACTGTGCTGTCTGCGTCCACAAAGACCTCCGATGTGTGCTGGCTGCACGCGTGCCACAAACAACCTTCAAGTGGATTTGGGTCGGCAGAGCTCAAATAATTTGCTGCCAAGATCAATAAGGATGAAAGAACTTCAGGTGAACTCAAGTTGTGGGCGCAGACGGGACCTGATTTATTGACGAAATGTGTCCAACAAATTGACAAGCACTTTTTATCATGATCATTTGTCAATACGAAGGAGTCGACCAATGTGTCTGCTTCACGGACACAAGCTTACACACTCTGACCTGAAGAAGGAATTGTTTCACTCTGGTTGGAGAGAATAGTTTCAAGAGGACTTTTTGGAAGCCAAAATTTCGGAGACAGGCCTTTCTCGAGGTTCAAGACACAGAAATGAAGCAACGACTGTGACGCGAGGACAGGTGCGTGGGCACGTATTTCCTGTCAACACACGTTCGAACTGTCACTCACACCAGCTTCATTTCCAATTTGAACACTTGTTCGTCACTATCCACCCTGTCTTATCAGAAGATTTCAGTTGCATTTTCCGAGGCACATCCTCCACATGCGTGCATGCGCACACAGGTAGAGAAGCGCGCGCGCACACACACACACACACACACACACACACACACGCACACACTGCTGGTACTGGAACGAGAACAGCGTGAACAACAGGCATCAAGTGACAAACAACTTGCCTGCCAGAGCACTCACCTTCACATGCCGTCAGTCGTTGCTTTGGGACAACTGATTCATATCAAGCCGATCATTCACGCACGTACTGCTTCCGTGCTTGATGGCAGCTTCATTCCAGGGCACACATCGCGACTGCTGAACACAAGGAAGTGGAAAACGAATTGCGACCGACCGTGAATAACCTTCGTCAAATACTCGCAGACCTAGATTTTAAACGCAAGGCCCCAACTTTGTTAGTTGCACACTCATGTCTCATGTTGTCATCACCCCGCAGTCTCCAAATCAAATAGCCGAAACGTTAATGCAGATTTTGGTTGGCTCTCTGGCGACACAAAATTTGAGAGAAAATCAGTTCAATACACCAGCATTTGAAAGAAGGTTCCTCCTTACAGACGACCCTTCAACAGATTTTGTTTTGAATAAATATTTTCCCGCCATACGAAATAACCACGGGGTGGTTTGGTTCTGCCTCAAAAGGGGGCGCCACTTCCTGGCCCTGTTGCCACAAAATTAAACACCACGTCGTCCAGTATCTACTCCATTGAAACAGCACAAATATTGTGATTATGTGCCTATCAAATGACTAAAGTGAGATGAGACTAATTTGGACCAAATCAGGTCTCTGTAAATCTTTATGTCTAAATAATTATCTTCACTGGTCATGCGCCCATCAGACACTGTGCATGTGTCTAGATATCTGTGTCAATCCTGTTTGATGCGTTGCGGAGAACCTTGAACTCAAGGAAGATAAATCGAAACTTTTGAAGTCCGAAGGCATGGTTTCTGTGGATTTGTGGGGTTCCAACATGCTTCGAAGAATCAGCTGTGAGAAGAGAGGGATAGTGAGCTGAGTGAAGCTTGCGGGTGGGTTGTGTTTGACAAAGTTTCAGTTCAAACGTCAGGACTGGTGGGAACATCAGCTGTTCGGCAAGTTTGGGCACGTCCGGCAATGCTGATCAATCAAATGCGTTTCAACTTCCAGCTGGATCAAACAGTTTGATCTGAACTCATGGTGATGTCTTCTTCTTCACAAGATTTTGCAGTTTGTGGACGAAAATTTGCGTGTTGAGTTGATACCCTCCGATTGTGCGCTGTCGGTTGATCGTGTCTTGAATGTTGTGTACCGAATGAAGTTGACGGTGAAGACGCTGCGTCGACAGCCATGCCGAGAAGACGAAGGAACAGGCGATTGAGGACCAGCTCGCAGAGCTCAGTTGAAATCCAGGTCTGTAGACTCTCAAGCACTGAAGCAACGCGTGTAGAAACGACGCTGCCAGTGTTGAATCGTGTGGGTTTGAACTGGCACTCCTGACATTAATCTCTTGGTCAAGGTCCCAGTGGCCTTGTTTTCATCCAGGACCTGAGTTCCTCATGACCACAACCAGCCCTCGCAAAACTGCACCCTGCGTAGTTCCTGCGGTTCTTTTCGAGCTGCACGGTGCGTTTGGTCCGGCTGAAGGTGGCGAGGTTGCTACGAACTGACATTTCGTGCTCATTGTCGGCAGGTGACGAAGGAAGAGGCCATCATCACGACGAGCTCCGGAAGCCACACGCAACTGAATGTGCAGCACGTTTCACAGGTATTGACGGACACAAAAGTTTCCAATTTCTGGTGCGTTATTCCCTGCACTTGCTTGGCTCAAAACTTCACACATTTGCAATGTTTTCAGCTGCAGCCAAAGCAAGACTTTCTGAATCTCCTTCGAGATGTTGGAGCCGCCGGGACAAAGACTTCATGTGGCGAAATCTTCACTCTGACATCGGTGCGTCCTTTGTGACAAACAATCGAAATAATGTTGTTGTTGGGTCCATTGCTTTTTTTTTTTTTTTTGGTGACCGCAGCCTGCTGAATTGAACAAATTTTGCGCACTCTTTGCAGTTGGCAGAATCGCTGATCGAGTACATCCGAAAACGACAACTGTGGGACCCGACCGACCCGCGCGTCGTGCACTGCCACAACGACCCGCTCGGAACCGTGTTCGGTGTCTCACGCTTCACCAAAGACGACACTGTCAAACTCTTGATGGAAAACGTTTCTCCTGTAAACCAGAGGAAAAGAAAAATGATCGGAAACGAGCAACTGAAGGTCAGTGTTTAGTCGCGCGAGCGCGAGTTTAGTGATCAAGTGCAAGACTCTCCTGATTCAGCAGTTACCTGAAACGTCTGTTTGCAACAAGCGCTCATGATATCGCGTGTCAACCAGTTGGTTTTCTTTGTTTTTACTGGACAGATATCTCGTTGATTACGAGTTGACAAAACTAATAATGACTTTTGCAGGCTGATCACATTTCTTCAGCACCTGGTGAAGACCTGGGAGACGGGACAGCATCACAGCAGGCCACCACACCGCCAGGTATTGTGCATCGACAAATCGAAACTGAGCGTGGTTTTCTGTGTGGAAATTCAAGCTGTGGATCGGCTGATTCAAACTGAAATGTTTCAACAGAAACTGCGAAGAGACCCCACACCCCGACTTTCCGGAGACTTACCGGTAACTCGTCGAAAGTAGTGGATGAACTCAATAGCTTCCTGTTGGGAACGACGAACCAGGCGCCTCGAGAGGAGCAGGACAGCAACGAAGCGTCTGCTGAAGCAGGACGAAACAGGTGCAGCTGCCCGAGTCAAATTGCAAGAGAAAGCAATCAAAAGTGAGCGGTCTGTTCCGCAATGCCTATTTTGTTGTGGGGTGACCATGACAGCTCACTCTTTCAGGAATTCGGGGAAGCCGACGAGTCCCTCCAGCGAAGGGTCCCAGATCTCGAGAAGAAGTCGGAAGCCTTCGTTCACCATCTTTTATCAGACAGCGGACGGCGACACCTCGAGGCCGTGGTCCTTCCAGGTGCAACTGCCGCAGTCGGACAGCGAGAGTGAATCCTACAGCGTGCAGGTATCTTGTCTTTCGCCGAGCTCCTCTTGAATTGGATTGTTCAATGTTGATTCAGAGTTTCTCTTTTTCCCCATTGAAGGTCGTTTGCGATTGGTTGTGGAGTGGCCTGCAGAAAAGACCACCTCAGAATTTGTTTGAAATCACAGCAAACCAACCCACTTTGCAGGGGAGGGTTACCGAGGTGGTGGAGAGCTCGGTCGACGACAACGACGCCGACAGCTGCTGGGTGACGGACGAGGTGCGCATCGAGATCGAGTCGTCGCTGAGCTGCGCCACCGACCCGCCCTTCGAGGAGGAGTTCGACCCCGACAGCGACTCTGGCTCCTCCGTCGATTTCAACCACTTCGCTGGCAGCTTCAGTTCTGACGAGGTCAGCATCCGTGTCTGTGTGTGTGTGTGGGGGGGGGGGAAGTGGTTTGATTTGATTTCCCAAGTATTGACAAGGAAGCAACAGAATTTTCAAACACCTTGTGACATTGAACAGAGAAGTGTGATCGTGCTCCATCCGAACATACATGAGGGTAAATGCATTTTCTTCGTGATGCAGGAGTGTTTGATTGTGCACGTTCACGAGAGTGACAAAGAGTGGTGGGCCGACAGCGAGTCGAGCGAGAACGAGTCGGACATCAGCACCGACTCTGACATATCGGAAGTGGTGAGATTCGTCCTCTGGAGTCGGCAAATTGCAAACAATTTCTTTGTTCCTGAGCACTTCTTTTTGCAACTGACACTTTTTATTTCAGGAGAAGTGGGTGTGCGAGAAGTGTGGGACTCTCAACACTCCGGTACGATCACATTGTGACTGCTGCTTCTCGATCAGACCGGGCTGGGTTGAGGGGCCGGCGCGGCACTACCCGTACCGCGGCCGGGTGCGGGCTCGCGGGCAGGTACCCCGATCAGCCTCCTCACCGCGGAGGGCCACTTCGCCCGAACTGTCCAGCGACCAGGGAGCGGGAAACGCTGGAGCACCGTCAAGTTCGATGGCGCAATGCACAGCATCTCAGGAAAGCGACAGTATAAAGGTGGTGAGCAGTCAGTCGGACACATTGGGGATGTCTGCGGTGAGAATCAGCGACAGAGAAGACAGTTGTACGTCAGAAGGAATCACTGTGGAATCCACAGCACAGTGTGAAACTCGGAAATGCAAGGCAAGGTCGGCAGGTGTCAGTGTCAGCGCTGCGGACATCAGCAGTTGTGAAGAAGAGCACACGACCTCCGACGAAGAAATCCACCACTCTGATTGCAAGAATGAACACGCCGTGCAAGACTCACCGTGCGCCGTTGGAGAAACATCGACTGACATTGTCACACCTTCGGACGAAGAACGGCTGTCTTGGCAGACACAAGAGTATGAAACATATACAGAAAGAGAAAAGAGGCTGCAGTGTGTTGACTCCGGAATAAGTGAAGGAATTTTCTCAAGCCAAGACTCCGTTGTTGAAGGAAGAAACAGCACGAATATTTCGGTGCGGGGCAATGATAGCCTGATCAGAAGTGATGAAGAAGTTGCCAGCACATCGGCAGGAGCTACTGCTCTTTCGACATCGTCGAGTTCGCCGTTTTCGTCCAGGAAACGTCGTTTGGACAAGTCTCAGTCTGTGGATCCATCGCCAACTGTAGCCAGTGTTAGTCCACAAGCTAAGATGCGCAAAGTCAGTTCAATGGTGGCGCAGCCTTCGGAAAGCAACTTGTGCACCATCTGCTTCACCAGACACAAAAATGGTGCACTTGTGCACGGAAAAGGTGCTCATCAGTTCTGTTACCCGTGTTGTCAAGCCGTCTGGCAGGGGCGCAAATGTTGCCCCGTGTGCCGCAGGAGAATTGAACGAATCGTAAAACTTTACGAGTGAACGTAACGTGTGCTTGTGATGTGTTTCGTGAGCACGGAAATTTTATTTTGTAACAAGGCAAAAGTACCGGAAATGCATGTATCGGTATTTTTCGTTTGGCTGGCTTCTGTACAAAATGCTTCAGCACCGCTTGTAACGACCTTGCTGGTGGATAAGCGTGCTGATCTTAATTGTTGCACTTTCACTGAGTGCCTTTTGGGAAGGTTTTTTGCTAATCTACGTGGGTCTTACCAGGCTTGTCCAGCAACTCTTGATGTGACTGATCTGGTGCCAACTTCACAGATTGGCAGGATTATTACCTCGACAAAGAGTTTGTTTTCCGTGCAGCGGAACGGAACTGTGTACTTTCAACCAACCGAAACTTGTTGGTAAAAAACTGCAGGCTTTCACTTGAAACATGTGTGATGTCGAAACTGTGATTGCATGCACCCGTTGCAGTGTACCTTACCTGTTCAGAGTCTGAGGCATATTTAATTGTTGACTGTTTTTCTGTGCGACAAGTCTTGCAAAAGATGTTTCAAGTTTTGATGTGAGAAGTGTGGAAGCCCCAGTGTTGTCCATTTGTTACATTGCATCCAGCAGAGGAGCCGTGTATTGTGCAAGCAGATTCTGTCATTTTTAGAAGATTTCGCATTGATCACGCATCCTGCAGGACGGCTTGGGCCGTTTTCGCGCAGGCGCCTGCAACGGATGTTTCATCCGGTTCCACAGATCAAACAGGGCTGTGAAAAAATAATCAACTGTGGGCGCCTGCGTGAAAACTTAAGTCAGACACAGTTTGCGCAAACGTTTTGGTGTTTTCCCCCGTGTGTTCAAGAGAGTTGTTATGCGTTCGTTCTGCTGAATATTTGTGCAATGCTCAGTTTACGTTGTTTCAAAGTCTCTTCTGTGGACCACCCACGTCGTGTTCATTGTTCATCTCACGGAGCAACACTGTGTCTCGAGGACGCGTCCACGAGACGCCTTGCATGCGTTGCGTCCTGTCCAAGTTGAGCGCAGCATCACAAACCACGCGTTCCCAGCGTGAACCCGACTGCCGCCAGAGGCAAAATCTCAGACGAAGTTCTTGTTCGCTTTCACATGATGTATGCTTTCACCGACAATGTGTTCAGCTCGAGTGCAAAGATTTTTGTTTCGTAGTTTTGTTCAAAAAGATTATCCAGCAAATTTTGGGGAATGGAGTTGGATCTGAGGCCTTGCGTCAGTTGCAGATACAAGAGCGACTTGATGACTCTCCTTCGTTTTGTTCGACATTTGCTCTTGTTTCGTGTGACACAAGTCAAGGATCCGGCAATGCGAAAGAAACAATTTGTGCTTTTCTCTGTGACTACCATGTCTGTCGGCAGTATCCATTGTGTCGGCCCAGGAATACCGAAGGTCGCGTTGACTGCATCAGGCTTCGCACAGTTGGCAACAGCGATGCCTCAACACGACGCCAGTGCCACTTCTCGTGCCTTTTGTTGGCAACGCGTCTGATAGCGTGTTGTGGAACTGTTGGTACACCCTTCATTGCACGAATAAAATTGTTGAGCCTGAAAATCTTGGAAATTTGGCACTTTATTTGCAAGAGACTGCAGAAGATCCACGTTGATCTAAATTATTTACGTGCCACAACCGCCTGTCAAGACATTTGAAGTTGAACGTGTCGGTTGCGAACAGCTTCTGGCAGATGTGTTTTGATCACAGATAAGTAATTAGTCGGACCTACGCTTCACAAAACTGTACAGGACTTTGACCTTTCGACCCCTCGTGCCTGTGGCTGCCGCTCCGGGCTGCGCTGAGACTGAGTTCTGTTTGCAGGCGGCGCGGCGCCCGTCTGCGGCTCGGTGCGCGGTACGATGACGCCGGGGCGCTGCTTCGCGAGCGACGGTCGCGGCCCGACGCTGTCGGCGTTCTCAGCGACGCGAGTGGAGACGACGTCCTGTTTGTCGGCGTCGGCGGGAACGAACTCCGGGCGCTCCTTGGCGTCACGAAGCACCTGGGGCCGTAACAGACGCAAATTGTGTGAGTTCGTGTTCTTTTATCGCTTTGTTTGCTTGATTGTGGACGTGTGTGCCAGCATTGTTGTACAACCGTCTTCTCTTGATTTTTCGCACTTTGGGTGCGTTCTTACTCCTTTGTTGGGCCTTGTGTGTCTCACACTTACTTGCTTTATTGGTACCGGATTGTCCGCGTCTTTCTCATTGTGCATGAAGGCTTCTAAATGCACAATGTTGGTCAGTGTAGGACCCCGCTCCGCGTCATTTCTGTGTGGAACACCGAACAAGGAAAGCTTACTTTGATGCGCTTGAAGCCTGCAGGCCTTCTTGTGGAGAAACCACCTGGTTCTGGTACGAGCAATACAACTCTGTCAATTGAAATTGCACATCCCTGTGTGTTTCAGTTTGACTCGAGCTGACAACGAAAGGGAGATTGGTGTTTTTGCAACGCGACAGTTTAGTAGGGTCCTGGCTCTGTGCATTTTTCAATGCGCCCACACACAATCGCGTGCACCGATGTCGTGAAGAAAAGGGTTGAGATGGTCGCACGTTTTGCGTCACTCACCCTGACTGTGGTTGGCGCACGATGTCGATGATGTCGTCTGCGGCTGCCGCGAGCGCGAGCATCGCCTCCGAGGAGAGTCGGGCGTTGTACTCCCGCAGCAGCGCGACGGCGGCGCGACGCAGCGGCGGTGGAAACAGCGCCGTCGTGCGAACATCGTGCTGCGCGATCACCTCCTTCCACAGCGTGTCAGTGACGGCGATTCGACACGGCACGATGTGGAAATAGGTTGGCCAGCGCGGCAGCTCCTGGATCTGCACTGAGTAGAGAACGGGCTTGCCGCGGGTCTTGCGGTGGCGCGCCAGCGCGATGTGATATTCGTCCACGTGCTTCCCAGAGTTGATCAGGTTCGGCGACAACAGCGCCACGATGATTTTTGCAGAGTCCAAACTTGCAAGTTGTTCGCTCTCTGACAGTTTGCCGAAGTTGGTTGTCAGATCTGGTGCTTTGATGTTCAAAAGGTTGTTGAGGAAAGCACCGTAACTGGTATCTGCAGACATGATTGCAACGTCGAAAACTGTTGAAGTCGTTTTCCCTTCAGTTTGCGGCGGAGGTTCAGCCTCTGTTTGGCCGGTCGTTTTGTCGGTGGGTTTGGTTTGGGAATCCTCAGGATCTTGTTTCAAAGTTCCTTCCTTGATGTCCTCCCACTTGCTGAGCTTATCTTTGGGAACAGGCATCTGCAGGTGGAAAGAGGAATTTTGTGTCAAATGCACAGCTCGTTGTCGTGAGGTTCTTGCAAATCGAGTCAGGTTCTCAACTCACTTTGACGCTCCTTTCCTGCGAAAGCGTGAAACAGTGAAAGCAAATGTGGTTGAAAAACAACGAGGGCTGATCCAGATCGTTACAAGCAGCGGCTTCGTACAGAGAATGGATACAATTTCACGCCTGATGAAACATCACTGACCTTTTCGGCTGCTTCATCGAGTTCATCCTCCAGCAGCAACAGGCTCGACGTCGGCTCCTCGGGATGACCGTCGCTTGGCTCTGGCGAATTTTTGTGTCGGATCCCTGTTGGACCGACAGTGAACAAGTCGTCGAATATCTGCTTCCTGTGTCTGCGCAGAACGGAATCGGCGTTGATTGGCCGCTGCAAAGAAATTGAATGTCTGACTGGCTGGTCCCACTTCATCACAGTTTTGATGTGCTTCCGGGAACATTGAAAGCGCAATGAACTCGCACGAGGGCTTTTTTTTATTGTCGCGATCGTTTTGGACATTCTTGTGCAACAGCACACACGAGAACGGTTGACGTTTTGACGTTTCTGAAGGGATCACCACTCACTTCCATGACGCTAAAGATGTCTGTGTTCTTGTTGTTGAGTGAATGTTTGATGTCAACAGCTTTGGCGACGCGCATGATGGTTGCGTCGAGGCTGCGCGTGGCGTCGACCATGCGGACGCGACTGTAAGCGACGGGAACGGCGTCCATAGGCTCGATCAGCACCGGCACCAGGTCCGACTCCGCGTGAGACTACAGCACAAACATTTCGTCATGACCATCCGGCTTCAGAAAGGACGTCGCCTTGGCGTGAAAATCTCTGGGGTTCGTGTCGATTGATCAAGGTATTCTGATCAGCCTGGTAGGGCAACGGGTTCCTGAAGTGAGAACCGGTGCAGGACGTACCACGGCGAGGTGCTTCATGAGCGCGAGGTTGTACTCCTCCTGGCACACCTGCGACGCGATGTAGTCGGGCGACACGAGCGCGACGATGGTCGCCGCGTTGTCAAGTGCGCTGTACAGCTGTTGTTGCCACGACGACCCTGTAGGGTGAGATAAACAATGTCAGTAGGTACCAGGGTTGTCACCGAACATCCCTGTGATAATTGCTGTCGGTCGTGGTTCCGGGTCCTGTGCAGGGGTGAGAGATGACTTGTTGAAGTGGAGTTTGAAGCGACGCCCGTGAGCATGAAATAAACCTTGTGTCGCACATGAAGGACGGAAATGCATTCAGAGCGAAGGGATTGGAACCTCACCTGTTCTCAATTCATTTTTGTCAAAGAAGATATTCAAGTCTCTGGATTTGGTCACCGCGTTGATTTGTTCAAGAAATTTCTTGGCCTTTTCTGTGTTTCTGTGCGAGTATGAGATGAAGACGTCGTAGTGCATGCTGAGGGGCTTCAGAACGCTCAGCTTGATCGTCGTCTCAAACACAGCAATGAAAGCCTTGACTGAAACGATCATTTTCTCTTTGTTTCCGTCCTTGTTTCTGAAATACAAGAAGACGAAGACACTTTGCAGGATGAACTGACCGTCTGTCAGGGAAAGGGAAAACAAAAGGGGAAATTGTGTCAAGTACCTGCAATCCGCGTACTGAACGAGTGCCATGTAGGTGGGCATGCTGTCGACGGTCTCGATGTAGAAGGGTGCGAGCAGCTCACGTCGCATGGCGCGTTTGCAGCACAGCGCGATGTTGTACTGCTCCACACAGGCAGGTGACTCCAGGTAGGCTGGACTCAGAAACGTCACCACCCTGAATACCAAAACAATTCTGTGGACCAGATCTGTTTCCCTCTGCAACTGCACGCACAAAAAAGAGTTCTTGGTTGTCACCTTCTGCATTTAATCATGACTTGGTGGATGTCGTCCTGCCAGGCCTTGTCCTCTTTGAGGTCCTGCTGGTCCCGGAAGATGCGGATGTCCTTCTTGAAGCTGGTCAAGAGGTCGGTGATCTCCTGCACCTTCTCCTCGTCCTTCTTGTTGAAGGACATGTACAGGTCGTACTGCACCTGAGGCTCCGGGTCCGCCTGCCAACATGATGCGAAACAAACGTTGCCTCGAGTACCTTGCATCCAAATGTGTCTGACAGTGGCGAGAAACGCATGTACCTCGCAACTTTTTGGCTGCGCATGTTCGAAAATTCTTGACGTTGTTGACAGTCTGAGAAGGGGAACGGGATCGCACATTCACACACACTGACCAAGGAGACCGTCTGGATATGCTCGTACCTCTTCGCGTTTCTTTTGCGTGTCCTCGATCCTCTTCTTGAAGTCTTCAAAAATCGCAACAACATCTTCCGAGGCGTACAGGTTTCTGCTTTTGCTGGGGTTCTTCCGGTAGATGACGATTTTCAAGCTCTTCATGGGCAGCCCGGCTCGAATCCAGTTCACAGCTGCTTCCAACATCGCTTTCATCATGCGTCCGGCCGAGAAGTGCTGCAAAAACGTGTGCCCTTCGTCAAGGTTCTTTCTCAGGTGAGAGACTTAAATTGGTGCTTTGGCTGCGATTGACAAGCTGCAAGCAAGTTGCTCTTGCTTGTGCATAAATATGTGCGCGCATGTGTGTGTGTGTGCGTGTGTGTGTGTGTGTGTGTGTGCTCGGAGGCGCACCTGGTCCCCCGTGGAGAGCAGCGGGGTGATGACGGTCTTTTCTTGGTTCTGGAACATGGCGACGAGGCAGCGGAACACGTCGCCAACCAGCTCGGCCGGGTGACGGAAGGTGCGCGACCACGGCGTCTCGAAACACATCAGCTGTCTGGGTGCGTGAAAACAATGTGGTCTGTGCATTTTCGAACAAGTTTCTACCCGTCCGGTGAGAACCATGCAGAATTACATTTCTCTCAGTCCTCACAAGAAAAAAGCCCAACGGAAACAACGAACCTGTAGGGTAAACCTTGGGGCAGCGGTTTGGACCACCAGCAGTGGAAGTTCTTGCGGAGATCCTCCTGCTTGTCGCGCGCCAGGTCGCGCACCGAGATGCCGAGATTGCGCTTCAGCGCTCCGATCACTGACGTCGGAGTCGCGCTGTAGTCGCCTGCAGGAAAAGCATGTCACCGCTGAATTGATCAGCCACATGGTGTACTCTCGTGTTTGTCCTGTTTTCTTTCGAAACTGAGACCAAAAGCAACCACGGTGGAGAAATCTTGCTGTGAGGATCAGACTTGAAACATTGCAAACTCTTGACCAAATCTTGTTCACTGACCCTGAAAAGCAGAGATGAGAATGACGTCTTCAGGCTCCCCTGCACTTGGCGCGGTGGATTCGCTGGTGCCGTCCTCGGGAACGACGTCCATGCAGCGCTGCGTGGCTGTGGACGTGATGTCGCCGAAACACAGGTGGATGTCGCGCCGTCCATCGTTCGTGTCGAGGTGGATCGAAGAGTGGATCACCAGTTGACACCCCGCCATTACGACTCAAATATCTGATGACACATCAAAATCTCAAGACTAAAGTCCAGGTGGCACTCTGACGAGTGTCTGCATGGTGAATTTCCATCAAAAGTTGTGCAGTCTCAGCAAGGAACAGTCAGTGCATGGCTGCCGCTCATTCATGCAGATGCTCCGTGTTGCTCCAACGATTGATTATTTGTGCCACAAGGCATCGTTTGTATCAGCAGAGCTGCAAGCCGTGTTATCGCCGTGTTTATGTCTTGCTAAGCAACAGTACGAGCGCATTGTGTGCACCTATCTGCTCCGCAATGACATCTCAATTTATTTGGTAAAATCAGTGGAGCCAACTTTGTGTCAAATTCTGCACGATGGAGTGGAGCTGGAGACCAATGACGGGAAACGTACCTGTCGGCTATTGCTGAGCAACTTCTGAGCGCGCTTACGTCAAACGGTTTGTGCTGGGAAAGCCAGTCGTATATACGAGCACTTCGGAGCAACTTACAAAGACTGTGCGACCGAATGCGTTGCTATAGTTACAATTACTTTCCCTTTTTGCTGAATGAATTCGTTGGGTCTCTTCAGATTTCGTCTGTGAGACTATCGTGCGATCATCGCGCCAAAATTGGAAATCAGTGTCAGTCCACCTGAACCCGCCCTGTATATTCTCGGCCACTTCTTGTGCTATCTTGCGGGTCCAGCGGAACCGGCCCCCTCACTCTAATTTTCTTTTATCCCTCCACTCTGTTTGTGCACTAAATGTACAATTTTTTTGTTGAGGTTGCCATGGGCCAGTCTGACACATTTACCCCCCAAATTTTGAGTCTCTGACGGTTGAAGGTCCGAGGTGGGTCCCTGCCTGACCCCGATCGTGGGCCCGACATGGAATATCGACCCTTGCCTGCAAGCCTGTTTCAATCTAAATTCACTGGGAAAAAAGGTGATCAAATTTGGCGGAACTGCAGCGGAAATGTGATGTTGCAATGAATTTGAAAAGGTTTGGATGGACCAATGTGCAGATTGCACCCATGAACTTGTCATTTTGGTGGTGATGAACAAATGGTGATGAACTCATGCGAGCAACGAAACTCATGTCAATCAAGCACAGTGCAAACTGGAGTGCTGCACGCTGCGCGGACCACACCCATGGACCCGAAACCATCCGATTGCAAGTACGCATCGATGTTCCCACATGTGAGGAGCGGGTCATCCCTGCAGGATTTGAAATCAATGGAGGCAACAGAAATCCCAGATGATCCAAGTGATTATCCCAAAATTGTTTCATTATTGTCGTAATTAACTTTCACCGGGACTGATGATATGCTGGATGTAACCTGCTCCCACCCCACACGCGACTCACACCAAAAATAGTTCAGCTCAAAAGAATGTAGATTTTCGGAAGCACTGCAGAGAAAATTGGGCGGTGAAAAGCGAATGAACATGTCGAACATACACAAGAAAACCAGTTTTGTTTGGCAGACTCGCCAACTTTCGTTTTTGCGTTGTACGGTCCGTGCATATTTGGGCAACGTTGCTTCATGGCTGTGTGTTCTATTTCTGAGATACGATCCAGTTGTTCGGATACGATACCAAATGATTGTCCTAATTTTCTCTGACACTCAACAGTGTATTTGACTTGTTTACGACACGGCCGCTTTCACCGAAATCGAAAGGAAACGCCACAGAAACACACATATATCAAGTTTTTCTGGCTGCAAGTGACAAGAACCATTATCAACAGTTCAACACGACAAGTCTCCCAATCTTAAATATGGATGTTTTTGGTTCGTACAAGCGCGTGCATATCACAAATCAATTTCGCTTGCAAAGATTTCTCGCAACTTACTCGAAAAAACGTTTGGTTGTTGGTTTTCAGGTCGCTCCGTGGATGAGTGAAGCGGCGGCGCGTCTGCGTGCGATTGCGCACCTCGCGCGCGCTGCCTGATCAACACTTCAACATCGTGGACAAAAACACAACTGTGTCGCAAAGGTGAGAGTTTGGAAGACTTGTCAGAAACACCAGGTCTGTCTTCTTGAACTAATCGAGGGAAAGCTGAAGTATCAACATTCTGTACAAGTCGTGTGCTTACATGCAAGAATTTTCAATGTGAAAGTAGGTCCACATTGTCGGAAGTGAGGCTTGTTTTGTGCTTCGCAGGAACAACTCGCCGGTTGGGAAAGAAAAACTGGTGGGGACGATACGAAAGGGATACGACCTGGCAGAAAAGTCCCAAACGAGAGGTCTGTGTCGTCGTCGATGTGTTCATCGAGACAAAAATACGTTCTTTCCTTTGTGACAGATATTGCTTTCAATGTTTCTGAATCAAGTGAGGGTATGTCCATTTCAGGTGGCCGCAACGTGAAACCCTGTAAAGATCTGTTTGACACACTGCCGCGACCCTCGCATGACCTTCATACATGCACGCGCACGAAGCGGTCGAAGCCGGTTTTCTCTCGAAGAGTTTCAAAAGGCCAGGTTTGACTTCACACTTTTGGAGACGCTGATTTGGCCAATGACTGCACGCTCGTGAGAGTATCAAGTGGTACAGCAGAAGTGCCAGTTTTCGTGGTGTAGCACCGTGCAAACGCTCGGCGATGGCTTCTGCTGTCGGGAAAGTGACTCTGAACTGTGACATGGGGGAGAGTTTCGGGCTCTATACGATGGGCGACGACGCGGCCATGTTCCCTCTCATCGACCTCGCCAACGTAGCGTGCGGCTTCCACGCCAGCGACCCGTCCGTCATGAGCCAAACCGTCAAACGCGCCAAAGAGTTCGGTATTTCTGTGGGGGCACACCCGTCTTTCCCTGATCTGCAGGGCTTCGGGAGACGAGAGATGAAGTTGACTCCTGAGGAGGTGAGAGATTCCGTGATGTATCAGACCGGGGCCTTGCAGGGTTTTCTTGCTTCGAGTAACATGCAGCTGAGTCACATCAAGCCGCACGGCAGTTTGTACGGCGTCACCACGCGCGATGAGGCGCTGTGCCGGGCACTTCTGGAGGCAGTGAAGTCGTTCAATGTACCGCTCGTCGGTATGGCTGGAACGTTACACGAAAGCATTGCCAAAGAAATGCAGATTCGATTTCTGGCGGAATTCTTCGCAGATTTAGGATATGACGATGACGGAAAGCTCATAATCACCAGAACGCACGAGGCTGTTGATCCCGCTGAGGCCGCAAGTCGCGTGATGCGAGCTCTGAAATGTGGCAAAATTAAATCCGTCAATGGTAAAGACATCGCAGTGAGGGCCGACACAATCTGTGTCCACTCAGATACTCCTGGTTCAGTAGAGGTGGCCAAGGCAGTCCGGGGTGTGGTCGACACCTTCAACATGAAGGGCGGAAAGGGGCCGGACAGCAGCCTGCAAATCAAAAATGTTCTCGTTGCGAACAGGGGTGAGATAGCCTGTCGTATTATCAAAACCTGCAAGAAAATGAGAATCAAAACGACGGCGATTTACGAATCAGCTGATGCTGACACGAGGCATACAGTCCTCGCCGACGAGAGCGTTGAGTTGCCTGCCGAGTCAGGTTACACATCTGTTGAAGCCATTGTGGACATCTGCAAAGCGAACGGCGTCGATGCTGTTCATCCAGGCTACGGCTTCTTGAGTGAAAATCCGAAGTTCAGCAAAGCGCTGCAGGAGGCTGGAGTCACGTTCCTGGGTCCTTCTGCTGACTGCATAGATGTGTTTGGTTTGAAACACGTGGCGCGTCGCTTGGCCACGGACGCCGGTGTTCCTGTGGTGCCCGGGTCGGGTCTCCTGGAAGACCCTGAAGAGGCGCTGAAGGAAGCCAACCAGCTCGGGTATCCAGTCATGCTCAAGGCTACCGGCGGTGGTGGGGGTATCGGAATGCGCATCTGCAACGATGCCACAGAGTTGAAACACGCATTTGATTCCTGCCGCAGCCTGGCTGAGAAACATTTCGGCAATGCTGAAGTCTACATGGAAAAGTATTTTCCGCAGAGCAGGCACATCGAGGTTCAGATATTTGGGAATGGATTGGGGGAGGTGATTCACCTCGGGGAAAGAGAATGTTCGGTGCAGAGACGAAATCAGAAGGTGATTGAGGAGACTCCGTCTCCGTTTCTGGAGACTCGTCCCGCCCTGAGGCGCGAGATGTGCGCGGCTGCCGTGAAGCTGGCGGCCAAGCTGCACTACGAGTCCGCGGGCACCGTCGAGTTTCTGGTCGTAGACGAGGGTCCCTCCAGCGACCGGACGGGTCAGTTCTACTTCCTGGAGATGAACACGAGGCTGCAGGTGGAGCACGGGGTCACTGAGCTCGTCAACGGCGTCGATTTGGTGGAGTGGATGATACTGCAGGGAAATGCGCGAAGAGCGGGCAAGGGCGGGCTGGACCTCACCTCGTTCCATTGGCGTCCAGCGGGCCACGCGATCGAAGTGCGCGTCTGTGCCGAAAATCCTGTCCGGAATTTCCAGCCTTCACCGGGGTTGCTGACCCAGGTTCAGTGGACGGATGACAAATCAGTTCGGGTGGACACCTGGGTGGAAACGGGGACCAACATCAGCGCTTTGTACGATCCTCTCATTGCCAAAGTTATGGTGGCGGGAGAAAACAGGAAGGAATCCACAAGAAAAATGTTGACAGCTTTGCAAGATTCAAAACTGGCGGGGCCTTGTATTAATCTTGAATACCTTCAAGAGGTGCTGAAGAGTGATCTTTTCGCAAGCGGCAATACAACAACCGAAATCCTGAACTTGATTGAGTTTCGACCCTTCGCTGTTGAAGTTATCCAGGGTGGAATGGAAAGCACAGTGCAAGACCTTCCCGGGCGAATGCCACTCAGAGTTTACGGCATTCAACCCAGTGGCCCGATGGATGACTTCGCATTCAAAGTGGCTAATGTCTTGGTGGGAAATGAGGAGACCGCGGCCGGACTTGAAATCACAATGCAGGGTCCGCAGCTGCTGTTCCACTGCGCTCGCACCATCGCCGTGGCGGGAGCCCCGATGCCTCTGACCTTCAGGAGCTCCAGGGATGCGCAGTCGGTCGAGTTCCCCATGTGGTCACGTGTCAGTGTTCCCGCAGGAGGCATCATTTCCGTTGGCAAGATCCCGAAAGACAGGGCAGGCTGTCGGTGTTACTTGGCTGTTGCAGGAGGTCTCGATGTTCCCGAATTTTTGGGGAGCAAGTCCACGATCCCGGCCTTCGGCTTCGGAGGACATCAGGGCAGAGCGCTGCAGGCAGGAGACATGATTCCGCTGTCTAGCGATCCAAAGAACTTGTTGTTTGGCGTTGAGTTTGTCTTGCCTGAGAGAGTGCAACCAAAGTACGGTCACCATTGGAATATCAAGGTTTTGCCAGGTCCGTTCACTGACCCAGACTACATCACTGCTGAAGGCATGAAAGAGATTTTCTCGTCAAATTGGACTGTACATTACCACAGCAACCGCATGGGAATTCGCTTCGTGGGTCCCCAGCCCAAGTGGGTGAGAAAGGACGGGGGTGAAGGAGGGTCGCACCCGAGCAACACGCACGACTATGCGTACGCCATGGGCAGCATAAACTTCACGGGAGACTCCCCAGTCATCCTGACGATGGAAGGTCCGACTCAGGGCGGCTTCGTCTGCGCGTGGACTGTTGTGTCCTGCGAGCTGTGGAAGTCGGGTCAGGTCCGACCGGGAGACACGCTTCGCTTCACACCAGTTTCATACGACGCAGCCCTGGAACTCAGAGCTGAGTATGACGCTTGTTTGAAGCACATCAAGACTTTGAGGGTTCACTCGCCAATGCCTGTTCCACAGAAAGATTTCAACAGAGTTTTGGACTGTCAGATTGATCTGGAGCCGGAAGAGGTTTCCACAAGAGCCTTGCTGCTCGAACTGCCCAGCGACCCCGAGAGGAAGAGGCCCGCGACCCAATATCGCCAGGCTGGTGACTGCTACGTGCTGGTTGAGTACGGGGATCCGATGGGCCCGTTCGATCTGAACCTGCAAGCTCGGGTGAAGGTGATGCAAGACACGCTGCGGCTGGTGACCGACACGAGAACGAGACGGGTTCCAGATCCACTGATCACAGGGACGCTGGACTCTGCTCCCTGCATCCGGTCCCTCCTGATCCGCTACGATCCGGATGTGATTCATCAGAGCACGTTGGTGCAGTACCTGGTCAGTCTGGAAGAGCGCATGCCCGACTGCAACTCCATGGTTTTCCCGTCGCGCATGATCCACATGCCTCTGGCGTTTGACGATCGCTGGTGCAAAGACGCCACACAGCGGTACATCAACTTCATTCGCAAAGAAGCCAGTTACCTCCCCAGCAACGTCGAATTCATAGCTCAGAACAACGGGTTGACCGGTGGCAAGAAAGAAGTGTGTGAGAAAGTTACTGGCTCTCCATGGCTGGTGGTAGGAGTAGGTTTCTTCGTTGGGTGTCCTTTCATGGTCTCTGTTCACCCTCTGCATCGCCTGAACGTTCCCAAGTACAATCCCGCGCGAACCTACACGGCAGCAGGGACAGTTGGTATCGGGGGCAACTTTGCAGCCATCTATCCTCTGGAAACGCCTGGTGGGTATCAGATGTTCGGCCGTACAGTCCCCACCTGGAACACTTTCGGCACCGTCGAGCCCTTCCAGTCGCACCAGCCGTGGCTGCTGCAGCTATACGACCAGGTCGTGTTTGACGTGGTCAGCGAAGACGAGCTGCTGCGGTGCAGAAAACTCGCTCTCGCCGGCAAGTACAAATACAACATCACCGAAACGGTGTTTGATATGACAAAGCAGAACAAACTCGTTGAAGAACTGAAAGATGAGATCGCAGCCATGCGCAAGAGCCAGAGACAGGCAAATGCAAAAATGCTGGCAGTAGAAGCTGATATTTTGAAGAAACAAGCTGCTGCGGATGCCCAGGTGATGCCGCAGGAACCACCGTCAGAACTGCCCGACAACCAGTTCACGGTGGAGGCAGGAATGCCCGGTTGCGTGAAAAGCATTGAGGTTCAGCGCGGCGATTTGGTCACTGCGAACGGCACTGTTGTGTGTTACCTCGAAGCAATGAAAACCCAAGTGGCTGTCACCTCTGATGAGGGTGGGAAAGTGTGCCAAGTTTTGGTTGCGGAGAAACAGCAGGTTACGGCGCAAACGGTGGTTTGCATTTTGGAAAGACTCGCTTGAAGCGGTTTTTCTGAGGCAGGTGTTTCTGGCGGGAGGCGAGTCACGATCTGTTGAGCCGTCGAGCCCGAAGCTCACCTTTGGCAATAAAATGTTTTCACTTTGTATCTTGCTACACATTGTCAATGCAGTGGACAAAAATTGTTGAAGCTTTCCGTGAAAACAAAGGTTGTCTGCACTTTTGCACTTTGTTCATGCATTGTTCACTTGTCTGCATGGTGCTAAAACATTTTCGTGCGAGTCACTGCTCGTAAAAACGTGTTGCGGGAGAATGCCGAATTTGTTCAACAGGTGGCAAAATTTTGCCAAACTTTATGTTCACAAACAAAAAGTTGTTCGCACGCACTTTTGTCTGGCTGCAAATTCCAGTCCTGTTCTGGCAGAGCGAATGTTGTATTTTCTTTACGAATTTGGGGTGTTTCTTCATCGTTTCAAAGAAACACGATCACGCGTTGGGATCAATTGTGAGGCGGTGCACATTTTTGTGCTTTGAGCAAATGTGTTCAGACAACGGAAAAGAAACTTTATAACTTCTTCGACGGTAAGACTTGCATTTACGATGTCGTCGTTATCTCTAGGTGGATGCATATTGAGTCTCAGTTGTGAGGAAATGTAACATGAACACTGTGTTTGTTATCTGAAGACGTTCTAATTCGATTCCAAAAGAACTATAAAGTGTGTACATTATCTGAATGGGTTATCAACGTTGTACTACCGTGTGGTTACGGAACAGTCCTGTCGCACTGCCGCACTGCGCCTGCAGCGAAAGATCCAAATCCAACCACGCAGGTGACTGGTTCAGGGAAAATAAATTGAACAGGTGAATTGACAAAAACAAGTTTCTTTTTCGATAAACTCGACCACCACCAAAACAAAAAGAGGAATTTGGGTGATTCTGAAGAGATTTGCAAGCAAACGTTATCTTGACTGTCAAGTACTTCCCAAACAGAACAGAACAGTGGGCGGCAAAACTGCATGGGCCTGTCATTCAAAGCTTTGCCAGCGTGAGAAAAAAAGCTTTCTCTGTGTGAACGTGTGAGAATCACGAAGCAATGGCTTCCGAGCCGCTGTTGGACAAACCACTGAGCAGCAGGTTGTCTGACGGGGTGGGAGGGGACACTGTGGGTGCAGGCGTGCTGACGGAGGACTCGGGCGAACAGGCGGACAAGAACCTGGCGCCGCTGCACTACGCCGCCTGGTACAACCGACTGGACGCCGTCACCGCGCTGCTCCAACAAGGCGCAGGTAACTCTCCCAGTTTCTGCCATCGATATCTACTGGACACCGTGAAATAAGGCCCCGTCTGTGCCATTCTCTTTGTTCTTTACATTAGATTCTAATTCTAATTCTACTGTTAGCCCAGTGCAGCCATGTCAAACCATTTAACACAAAAGACTTAAATGCTTTGACATCAGTGTACTTGCAAAACAATAGATTACTTGATAATCTACAAGAACTCAGATAATGGCACAGCAGGGGCCTTATGTATGGTAAACAATGGAACCTGGGAGATAATCACCTCCTCGCTAAAGCTCAGAGGTGATCATCTCCTCGCTCCCATTGTTTACCTCTAAC
>JAAUXT010103685.1_pt1 | contig 28621 bp, 19 predicted proteins | sample 7278171 | NCBI WGS metagenome assembly JAAUXT01 (sample SAMN14350112, study PRJNA611818) | marine sediment metagenome | isolation source: surface marine sediment (1.8m) | place: French Polynesia: Moorea | collected 2018-08
AGATTCCATTTTTCAAAATTTGAAATGTGGATTCAAAGACCTTTCCAAGGAGCCCTAGATCAAGTCTGTACCTTCAGTAGTTGCTGAGATAGGCCACCAATAGCCCTCCACCGGGGGGGACAGGATGGGACGGATGGATGGGACATCTTGGCCCAGATGCCATATATACAAAAAAAAATTTCGGCACACCGCTAAGTGCTCTTCCCTAAAGGGACATCGCACAACAAGATGGGAAAGTGCACGAAAATCAATTGGGCGCCCAAGTTTAGATTATGCAGAGAGACCTTTTCTTGGCACACCCAATTCACTGGTTTTCGGAGATTCTGGACTGTACCGCTTGACCAAGTTCCGTGAGCCGACGCACGCCTTCACCATCCAATGTTGACGACACTTGCCTTGACACTGGGCAGACTCCTCGTCATCTCAGCACTGATCAGACTTGGTGATAAGGCCGGACACTGGGCTCGAGGGCGGCGCATTATCTGTGCGTCTGACAGGCGTCGCGCGGTGCGGCTGGGCGGGAGGGCGGGGTGACGACACGCCGCTGATTTGTGGGTAAACACGCCGTCAGCGCGCCGTCAACGCGCCCGTGTGGTCTCCAAGGCCTCCTGTGTCTCACAACCTGCAAGAAACCGGCTCCAAATATGCTGTGGCGAATTGAAACGACAGGAGCGGAAGGAACGCAAGGGTACATGTTGGTCCGTTGGGCTGAACATTCGCCAGGTTCAGCTCGAAAGGTCCGGTCCTTTTCCCACGTGCCCCAATTGCCAGAAACCATTTGGTCGCTTGTCTTTGGCTCTCAGTGCAAAGTCAGGACAAGTTGGCTATCTGTGGCACCAATCTGGTAATTAGGGCACCGTGCGTTTGGAAATTAAGGCTGTGCAAAATCTCCCCATTGGCTTCAGGGTGTTGCGCTGTAGCGTGGCAAATTCTCCAACAGCCGTTCAAGGAATTGGTGTCTTGGTGTGGGACTTTTGCATTGCCTTTTTGTGTGGTCCAAACGACCCACAGGAACGAAACAATTTTCAGCTAAACCGCTGCAAATCCAGCGCCTGCTTCGAGTTGGCTTCTCTCGGGGGCGAATGAAACGAAGACGCCTCGCTCAATCAATCCACAAGATGTATCTCCTGTGTAATCTCGCTGTTTGACACAACACACATCACCACAATACGGCGAGCCTTTGTGTGCTGGGGGGTTAATAGAGGTGACTTCTCGCATTATCTGGCCTGCCGTGCCTCTGCATCGCGGGCATACAAACAAGTATGTTTTTCTGAGCCGTCTAACGCCGCCTCCCTGTGCCTCTGTGTTGAACAGTGTGTTGGCGGTAGGAATCTGACAGGCATGGGTCAGTGTTTTAAATCAGGATAAAGACAAACAAGAAATAACGAGGTCACATCAGGTGGTGCGGGGTCTGGTCTGTTTGATGTTGGTGCGCGGGCCCGTGGGAATCTGAACAAGATCTGCATTCTTCGTCGCAACCGCCATTTCCTTCGCAGCATCGAGAAAGTTTCATTGAACCAAAACCCTAAAATCATCGCAGATGGGCTTGGGTATGACTCAGCTTTTTTTCTTATTTTTGGCATTCTCCGCAAAACACACTGGTGGCCACGGCGGGAGCTCCAGGTGACGCAAGCCGCATGGACGTCCTTTGCCCCGGAGCTGGACGCGCGTCGCGTTGCGTCACGTCGCAATTAGCGCGTTCCTGCAGCACCGCCGCGCCGTGCTCGCACCGTGCGTCAGCCAGGTGCCAGGACCCTGCAAGAAAGGCCCAATTATGCCTCAATTGGCAGACCAGTGGCACAGATTTAATCTGAGAGCCATTGGTGGACAAGTGACCAAATAGAATCTGATCTTGCATTCAGGGAACGTTGACGAAGGTGTGTTTATGAAACCTGTTGTGTTTGGTGCAAAATTATTGCCACGTGTTTTTTTGGTCAATGTTGGAATCGCTTCCGTTTGCTGGGGTCCTTCAACAAATCCTTGACGACCCTCCCCCCACTGCACGAGTCGCGGAGTAGCAGCGCCTTGTACAGAGACGCAACTCATGACGCATCTCGCGAGAACCTGGCCTCATCTCGCCTCACGAGCGCCACCTGGAGCGCAGACGATCAGCAGGGTTCACTCCGCAGCACGAAGAGCACAATGGGGAAAAGAAACAATTAAACAGGCGGAGCGAGAGGCTGTTCACCACTTGTGAATGTGAAGTGCACAGACCCACAGCGGAAAATTCTCCTGCAGTCAGGTCAATTTAGTTTTGCTTTCCTCCGCACTTTCCAAGGTTCTTCTTCTGAACAAATGTTTTCCAGATATGAAAGAGGAGAGAAATGAGAGCGAGAGAGAGAGAGAGAGAGAGAGAGAGAGAGAGGAAGAAGAGAGACAGGATGAAAGGGAAAGTGGCGAGCGAGGAGAGACAGACATGGACAGAAACATACAGGCGAGACAGACAGAGACAAAAACAGACAGACAGACAGACAGGCAGACAGGCACAGACAGACAGACAGACAGACAGACAGACAAACAGACAGACTGACCAAGACAGTGAGTGAGAGAGACAGAGAGGGGAGAGACAGAGACAGAGAGAGCGAGAGCAACAGTGAGACAGAAAGCAAGAGAGAGAGTGAGGGAGAGAGCAATGGAGAGAGAGAAGAGAGAGAGAGAGAGAGAGAGAGAGAGAGAGAGGAGTGAGTGAGTGCGAGAGAGAGAGGCAGAGAGACAGACAGACAGAGAGAGAAAGAGAGAGAGAGAGGGAGAGAGAGAGAGAGGGGGGGGGACAGAGAGAGAGAGGGAGAGGGAGAGAGAGAGAGAGAGAGAGAGAGAGAGAGAGAGAGAGAGGCAGAGAGACAGACAGACAGAGAGAGAGAAAGAGAGAGAGAGGCGCGGAGCCGCTGGCGCGCTCTGGAGAGGAGCCGCTGATCTGATCTGACGGAGTGAAGTACGCACACCTGCGCCGGATCGTGCGTAGAAACGGGATCCGATTGAGACAATGCGCAGCAGAGCCATTGTCTGCCCGAATAACACAGAAAACTCCTCCTCGCGTTGTCAGATGAGATCAATGTTGCGGGGACGACCACTTGAGGTTGACCGGATTATCTCTCTGTGTTTCTCTGAGGACAATTGTCCTGGCAGGAGTATGGATGCAAGCTCTCTCAGGCTTCGCAGCATGGAATGGATCCAGGTCTCTAGGATCCTGTTCAAACGTCCACCTTGGGGCTCTTTTATGCAGCGAGATGTATAGGTTCCTGAACGCCAGAGCTCGTCGAGAGAATCCACCTTTTGAAGGCTGTTGAGACAGTGCAGCTGTCGAGACTGCATGCAAAGGGTGGATACTCAAGACTAGATCTGGAGATCAGGAAGTTTCTTCTAGCATGTTTAGTGGTTCTTGAACAAACGACCAAAACAAATCAACGAGTGCGTTCAAGAACCACTAAACGTGCTAGAACCTTGTTTCTCAACAGGCTCACTGTGCCACACAAGGTGCGTCAAACGTTCTGCAACGCTGCCGTCTCCTGACCTCATTGTCCTGGAAGTGAGTTCACACACTGGAAAACAGTTCCTGTTCAACCATACAACTCTCTTCTCGACCAAAGGTCTTCGACAAAAATCGTTGTGCTATTTCACAACAACCACTTGTCCAGCGTGTGTGAACCCTGACATCCAACCCAACCCAAAACCATCACGTTTTTGTGAGGCCACAGCGGGGCATTTTCAGTGTGAGCGCCGCGAACTCGCGCGCAGCTCGTGGCCGTGTGATCAGCAGGGTGAGGATAATCTATGCGCAACATTTGTCGGGTTCCGAGAGATGGATGTTGAAAACACCGCATTCGCTTTACAGCCCCAGGAGCAAACCTGCAACACGAACACGCTGTCGTTACCTGCGAAAGGTTAAGCGTTTGCAGATACGGATAGACTGAGCAGTCAGCGCAATATAAATGTTTCACGGAGTGAAAATACGTTCAGGTGTTCCAGGTGCCACTTCCGACAAAGGGGCAATTTGTCACCTGAGAAGTGTGCAGAAAGATGATGGTTTTCACGTGTGAAAACGTAGAAAACTTCAAGGAAAAAGCGTCCTTCACGTGCAGGAAGCTAAGATTATGGATCTGGTGGGGCGAGAGGAGCCTTGGTGAACAGACGACGCTGCCGCTTGTGGGATGCGGGAGGAAGCGGCGGGTTTGGGTTAATTGGCAGTGACACGTTGGATCAGGGGTCAGGTGTGTGGGAGCCGGGCGCCCCTCCCTCCATCCCGCCGCACAGCAACCCGCCAACCGCAACCCCTGCTGCTCCCTGCACCTGCAGGCTCCCGCCAACCTGCAGCCCTGACACCCCGGACCGTGGTCCCCGCCACTCTTGCCAGTCCCAATCCTTCCGCTGGGACCAGGCCTCGTGCTATTCTGACCTGAGCCCAAAGTCGCCCGTCCCTGCCCCACCCCTTCCACCCCCTGCACGGCGACCCCGCCGCCCCCGCCGCCGCCGCGCTAAATTGCCTTGACGGGACGGCGACACCAAACACCTCCGCACGATTAGTGCGTCTAATGCGAACCAGAAACCATCAAGGGCTCGTTACATAATTCAGACCCTGCAACTGTTGCCAGTTGCAGTGATTGGCTTTGGAGCCTGAAAGAAGATGCATTTGGGAAACGTAGGGCATGCAGTTTTGGGTCTTCACGAATCCTTCTCTTGTCCTCTTCATTGGAACTTTGGAAACCCACAGTTCAAGACGACATGCGTGCAGTTACAAATGCACACAAGGGAGGGGAACGCTCCCTTCCTGAGGAGTACACTCACTTCCATTGCGTCTTGGACACACGTTTTGCCGTGACCAAAAATCGTTCTTCCGCCAGCAATCAGTGCGACCCACGGGCTTTTGAGGCCAAGGCCTTTGACTCACCCCACCCGCATAAAAACTCCTCCTCCCAATGTGGCCGCCCCCTCAAACCGTGGATCTGCCCCTGACACTCAGTGATTTTATTCTCACTTGACGCGAGGTTGACACGAGCGCAAATCAGCCGTGACGAACGAGCCTCAACGAATGCAGCGTGTGTTTGACGCGACACGAGTGCGCGATGCAGAAACACACTTGGGATTTTCCCAAATTTCAGCTCAGCACCCCACGGAGTGATTCCCTGGTGCATACCAGCGCGTCTGTCTGAGTGAGTGAGCAACGCCGAGCACTCACCCCCCCCCACCCTCCAGTGATGCACCCAGTGTTATCGAACAACAGATAACTTTTCAATTAGTCCGGACAAACAGTTTACAAGTGGAACTGTCAGACAGAGAATGTTGGCTGCATGCTTCAAACAAAACTCAGTGCAAAAACACACGGTGCAGAAACAGCTGCAGAAATTTATGAAAGTTTGTTGGTGGCTTCTTTGAGCACCACAGACCGCTTCGTATTTGAGTCCTTCCACAACCCAAAAGAGACAGTTTGCGATGTGCTTGCGAGCACTTCAAGAAATTTTCGTCAGAAACGATGTTCTTCCTCATTGCAATTTCAATTCACGAACAAACGCCATTGGAAAACAAAAACTACTTCACAGCGTCCAGAACAAAACAGCGTCCAGATGGGTTTGTTTACTGGGCGGGAGACGCGCGATCAGCGCCTGAAGTGCGGCCGATCTGGCGGCGTTGTGTTTCCCGCCACTTGTCTTGAAAGGCCCGGGGCACGTGACCGGTATCGGGGGCTCGTATGTTCGGGGCCCATGTGTCCGCAATCTGGAGGGGCAGCAACAAAGCGTCTGCGCGTTCCCCCCAAGGCTCCTGAGTTCAGGAGCGCGGCTTATGTCTGGCTTTGGCATTCAAGAGAAGCGAGTAGCAAGGCCTTGTTCCTGGAGCTGCGTGCAGAGAATTTCCAAAGTTCTCCTTCCCATTGAACAACAAAACCAGTCAGTCAGTCAGTCAGTCAGTCAGTCAGTCAGTCAGTAACTCTGTCTGTCTGTCTGTCTGTCTGTCTGTCTGTCTGTCTGTCTGTCTGATATGTGCTCTATAACAGTGACGCAGCACACGATGTTTGGCTTTGGATAAAAGCGTCAGGCCCAAAGTATTCCAAGGGGCTGTTTGAGCGACGCAGCCTCGTTGACTTGTGTCAGGACGCAACACACGCTGCAATGCAAACGGCCAACAGAAACATTGTGAGTTGGGAAAACAGGGTGTCTGTGTGCTAATTGCAGTGCCCCCTCCCGGTGGGCGGGGCTCGGGTTGTGCGGCTGTCAGAGATAGCGGGGCGGGTTGTCAGGGATACGAGTCGCAGTGACATTTGGCTGAATACCGCCGCTCATCACAGCAATTATCCCGCTGTACCGGAGATACACGGGAGGTGGAGCCGGAGCACAGGCACGTCCAGGGACCTCAACCCTTCTGAGCCCAGAAAAAGCCAATTTCCATGTTTGATGGGGATTGGAGACCTAATGACCCTTTTGACCAGACCATGAGTCCGCTTCTATGTGCAGAACTTCTGTAGGTGAAGACGCCTGCAGGGTGACTTATTGCACGGTTCCAAAACAGGCGATTGAGGTTTTGACTGAAAGTGACTTGCACGTGTCCGTTCTTGCTGATAATCCCTCAGTTCACGCCAATAGAGACTGTGAAGCTTGAAGACGCAGTCGAAATAGTCCAGATTCTCCACCGCCCTCACGAGACAGTAACCGCTGGATCCCACCCCCTGCCTGAGCAGAAACCCCAGGCTCCCGCACCCTGCGCTGTGAGATAGTACAGGTGTTGGCGGGAGGGTGATTTACTGTGGAGAGAAATATAAACAGCGCTTTTCCTCACAACAACTCCTCCTTAATCAATCAGGCAAAAGGGGAAAGCCATTGGGAAGACGGGATTACGAGTAGGATTGCGGTCAAAAGTAATGGGGGGTGTTTGGTCTGCATGTGCATCGAGATGTACACGGGCGGGATTTCAGTGACAAGGCGCTCAGCTTTGGTGCGAGGAAAGGATCCAGGTTCGGGTACCCATCCCAAGGGGCTTCTCCCAGTTTGAAGAGGAAAACGGAAGGGGGGGGAGAGCGAATCCAAATCACGAGGACGGGAGGGGGCGGGCAAAAAAATTGTGTTGCAATGGGGTAACTTGTAAAGTCAACGAGGCCCTTTGAAAGAAAGACGAAAGAACTCCGGGTATGAACAAACAGAACAAATGTCCCATCATGTTGTCACTTGCTCATCCCAAAGGAATAAATTTTCTGAATCGTGATTCCAGAAATGGTCTGGAAAGATAAACACAGTGACCCCTGTGTCCGTGTAGAGGAAGTGGAATTTTTCTGGTTGAGGTTTTTCTGATTGTTTTTGACAGCCTAAACCCCGAGCACTCCGAACTGAGTGGACATTCTGCAGATCAATTGAATTCCACTTTCATGTGGATTTATGGTCAGTTAAGCGACAGCTGTGCCGTATGCTGAGGTGAGGAGCGAGGGACGCAGGCCACCCAGAACCCACACTCACCATCCCGTGACCAGATACCTGCACGCGTCAAGCGCCGAGTCCTTGAAATACGAGACAGAATTCAACCGCGATGAGACTGATCATGCTCATGCGGCACGGCGCACGCGACACAGAGGACACTTGAGCGCACTGCCATGTAGTCTTTGGTTCCGATGTGATCGGTCACTGCGCGGAATCGCTGAACATGGTCGGTCTCATCGTGGTTGAATTCTACCTCGTAAGGCTGTGCTTTTAAAAGTCAACAAAAAATCACCAGTTTTCAAGCTGTGCCCAGGTGGACCCACGTCGAGTTTGAAATTTTTGGCTTGGGTACAAGGTTGTCTGTCAGCGCAAGGGGCCCATGTCGTAATCCCCTGGGGTGTGTCCTTCAGGTACCAAGCACAGACGCTGGACAAAACCAGCGAAATGTAACCCTTCCTTTCCGCTGAGAGGGCATCACTCACCCATCAAGGCCGGTGTGAGGCACACGAGATGATATCAGTGTCTCTGTGCGGTGTCCCCCGGGTGGAGACGTCTCGGACGTCACGTGGTCATCGTTCACTTCCGGTCGCAGCTCCTGGCACCGCGTCTCTCAAACTTCAGATTCAAATCTGTTTCCACGTGGACGATTGTGAATGTGGAAAAAAATCTTTGCCCACAGGGTGAATCCACAAAGAAAAACTCTGAAGTGAACGAGGCTTGATATTTAGCAGAAGAATTATCTTGGCTATTAATACAGAGAATAACGTGAATATTCCTCTCAGTGGAACAAAGGCCACCGCGGGGAAGGGATCCTCCCCTGACCTTTCATACGAGAAGCCTCGCGGCCTCCTCTCTCCGTCCTCCCCACCAATAACGCTGCGCTCCGGACTTATCTCCTGCGCTATGCGTGATCTACTTTGTTATGTCCACAATACGCTGAGTACAAAGGGAGGACTTGCATACTGGGGGTATTGAGTACTCAGAACTCGTACTCGCAAATCAGGGTGATGCGGTAACGTTCTTCACGCTGTGTTAATTTGGCCAGACTTTGAGTACTGTGGGTAGGTGAAGGGAAGCTGTGCTGATTTTTCTGTGGTTCCTTTGCATTGGCTCAAGTTTATTTGCCCTGGAGCTGGGGCTGGAAAAACAAAAGTTTCTTCAAAGCTGCGAAAGGCTGACTTGCCTCTTTGATGAAATTTTTGCCGTGACTAGCGAGCTGAACTTCTTGCCTGCTTGACGTTTTTCTTGTATTTCCATCAATTTTGCTTCAGAGACCAAGCACACACACACACACACACACACACACACACACACACCAGGATCTTCAGTTTTCCCACATTTTGAACGCCTCACTCGCAGTGGGGATTTTCCTGACTTGAGTTAATCGCTCTTGGTGCCTTCGGCTCAGGTCGACGTCTTGAAGAGTGAGACTTGCCGACATGACGACACGATGCCCTATCTTACACACGGACGTGACACACGACGCATCCGGTACGACGGGGGCCTCGTCCACGGGCCCCGGGGCCGAGCGCGGCGGTTCGCCGGGGACGCGGGGCGGGGACGCCGGGAGTGAGCGCCCTCCTCCCGCGGCTACTCATCTGCAGCACGTGAGCCCACCACTCATGCACCGCACTGCGCTGTGAGGACGAGAGGTGAGCGCGTGCATGATGTGTGATCCAAGGACCTGCAGAACTCTGTGTTTGGTTTTGATCGAGTGAGTGAGTGAGTGAGTGAGTGAGTGAGTGAGTCAATCAGTCAGTCAGTCAGTCAGTCAGTCAGTCACACGCGCACACACAGACACAACCACGCACACGCGGGGCTCAAAAGAATTTTAGGAAAATTGTAAATTGGAGCTTGTGAGCGACTTTTTGTTGTTTTCTCCAAAACTTTGTTCTTGGTCACACGTTGACCAACTGGAATATTTTTCATACACGCGATGACGAAATGCACGGAGAACAGTTTTGACTCTTTTCCTAGTGAAAGACCACTCGAATCTTCAGACCTACAACTTGCAGATCCATTCCTGTCCCTTCGAGCAGAAACAGCGCTGAAAACCTCCAAAGCAGAGGCACGATTTTTCACACTGTACTCACTGCAGGCAACTCAGCAGCAGCAGTACACTGGAAGTGAGTAGTGTAACGTTGGCAACAAAAACTCACACAAACCTCTGGGTGCTCGAGGCAGGTACACAGAAAAAGTTGGGTTTGTAAGCAAGCGTCCCCGCTGATCTTTTTTGCGGAAATTGGATTAAGGAAAAATATGAGGCGTGAAGAGAGAGTCGGGACAGAGACAGGGCGTCTGAAGGTGAGGAGTTTCATCCGTTTCTTTCTTTGTGTTGCCTTTGTTTTTGATACATAGTTGAATTTGATGCTATGAAACAGAGTAAGCAAGGACACGCACACACGCACACACATGCTCACCACACTACGACCACCACACGCTCATTTCTTTGTGTTTCCGTTGTTCGTTTGTGGCACTTTGTTGAATTTGATGTTGTGCAACGGAAGAAGCAAACACACAAACACACGCACACACACACACACAAACACACACACGCACACACACATGCACACGCACACGCACGCACACCACGACCACCACGCTCATTTCGTTTGGTGCGACATTTCTGTTCTCTCCACCATTCCGTCTTTTCACAAAAGTCGGTTGCATTCAAGTTATGGAACGCTCTTCAAATCTCAGCAGGGCCCCCCTTCCCATCACTTCCGTCAAAAGAATTCCTCAACCTCACAAAAAAAGTGGACACACGTATTTTTTCCCCTTGGGAAAACAGTAGAATCTACGCGTTAGATCTCTGTCTATCTGTATCTGTGCTTGCATAGCTGCGCAAACACGACTCACTAATCTGTTGGCTTTGAAGGCCCCAATCAGCGCGCACCAATATGCAGTTTTGATTTATGGTTTTCCTTCTGGGCAGCGGTGCCAAGGACTTTTTTGGAGCAGGAGAGGGAGAAACGAGCCGCTGATTTATCTTCGCAGTTTTCACTGGGTTTTCAGCGCAGATTTTAACCGCTGTGAGTTTTGCTGATTGCGCACGGACAGATGTGGTGTGGCGGGCGCGGTGAGAAGAGAGAGTCGGGGGTGAAGAATCAGTTGTATCTGGGGATATCAATGGCGGTTTGCTTTCTCCCAGGTGAGAGAGGGGTAGGAAGCGCCTTTAACAAAAAGCTGCGCGGAAATATCAAGAAAACAGCTTTGAACATTCCTGAGTCCGTCAAAAGGAGGATTTCTGGGTCAGCTATGGACCCAGAGTGACGGGAAGAACTCGTAATTTGCGGCCGAAACTGCAGATGAAGCACCTGGACCTGGCAATGCAGCTTCGGGGTGAAACTATCATCGGCCAAAAAGACAGTCAAATTTCAAATCCAAGGAAATGCGTGCCTGAGCACAGAGCAGACAGTACACCCAGACACAGTCAGTAAGACAGTCAGTCACACACACACACACACACACACACACACACACACACACACACACACACACACACACATGCGTGCGCTTTAGGAGAGCAGTCATGCTCAAACACGCACACACACGCACACACCGCACACTTGTGCACGCACACCACACAAACCCCAGGCAAAGCTACACAAAGGAGAGAACCAGTCAGTCCTTTGTCTTCGATGAATGACTTGGCTCAGAAAAAGTGAGACTGCACACTGTGAAGTGAACAATGAGCTGATAAGGATTCGCTTGATGTTGGGATAATGCTGGCACTTACTCCACTGTGTTGCGTTTCTCTGTCGGGGCCCAGGCGAGAAACCAACAGATCTGTGTTTTGTTTCTCTCCCCCGGTATTGAGATCGGTTCGGGCAGAATCTTGCCAGGTGGCGTGAGGTGGCAGGAGAGTTCCCGTTCCGTTGAAAGATGAGGTTGAGGGGAGCAACTGTTTTTCTCCTGATCCAGCTGCAGGGAGGAGGTGCGCGTGCGAGAGCTATGGATTTTCGGCAAATTCATTGGGAAAACTCTCTCCTCTTTCTCTCTGTTTGTCTCTCACTCTCAGACACAGAGCTTCTGCAAGCTTCTGTCTGTCTGTCTGTCTGTCTGTCTGTCTGTCTGTCTGTCTGTCTGGTCCACATTTCCGTTGCTCTTCAGAACGGGACTTGACTCGATCGCGCGCAGGGCGGATGAGGAGGTTCAGAGATCGCGCCCCAATTCTGTCAAACACAACATCGATTCCGCTGAGCCCAATATTTACCGGCCTCGAGTAAACAGTTCCGGTGGGTGGGAGGAAGCCCCCCGGGCCTCGCCTTCACACCGGGCGCGTCACGCGTCGCTCTCAGCGTGCCGTCGCGTGCGTCGTCCGCAAGGTCAGCTTGACGGTGCCACGCATGTGGAGTCGCGTCCTTGAACGCAAAAGCACGACGCATCCGGTGTGAACTGACGCTGCAGTACGAGAATCGCTATCTTGATCAAACGCTCTGTGTGTATCAAACTTTGAGGCACCCTCCGCCCACTGACGCAATTTGTTGGATCCGAGATGATGTCACAAAAAGCCGCGCATTGTAAATTTCAGAGACTCCGCAGTCTTCCCGAGGTTCCCCTGGTGCGGAGGAATCTTGGAGGTTTCTTGCAGTTGGATCTCAAAACAAACCCGAATCCTCATCTTGCATGTTCCTTTCTATGAGGACATTCATACCAGCTATTCTTTCGATTCTTCGTGCCTGCAGTTTGGCTCAGGTGTCACTCAATGACAATGTTTTTCTGTCCCACATTTGTGCTGAAAGCAAATTTCAACTGTTTGCATGTTGAGTCCAAGGCGGACCCTTTGCTTGCTTGTCCAAGATCAAAGAGAGAGAGAGAGAGAGAGAAACAGAGAGAAACAGACCAGACAGACAGACAGACAGACAGACAGACACAGACAGACAGACAGACAGACAGACACACACACACACACACACGTACACACACAGGGAGTCTTCATTTCAAGTTTCAACAACCAGAAATCCTTGTGCCTTGGAACCCTACGATGTGGACTTTGCGGACGAAGCCGCCTCCCCCTCTGACTCCACCAGCGGGAAGAGTCTGTTTGAGCGGCTTATCAGCACATAATGACTTGTGTAACAGCTTCACTGCAGAACTCAGCCCCGCCGTAATTGCTACATGGTGTTTGTCAGTTGTTTCTGCAAGCAGATCCTATTCAGGCCAGCCTCGAGTGGTGCCCCACTCAGCCCCTATCTCCCCGCGTGTTTCAAAACCCCGGGAGAGCAGTAAACCCAGGGAGAAGGAGAGGGAAAACAACCCCAATAGATTCAGGCTTTGTTTCAGTCTGGGCTGCTGGAGAGGGGAATTGAGAACTTCCACGCTCAGTTCTGGAGAGTGTGTTCTCAGTCATCAACCTGATTCTGATTCACGCGCGTTTCTTTTCTTGCAATACTGTACTTGATTGGGAAAATTTTCTTGTTCTAGATCTGTCTTTGACAACTGCCATGGGTATCACGTTCTCAAGACCTGCCAAGTCATTTCTGAGTGAATTCGAAGGGAGTTATTTCTCCAGAGCTCTCACTGTCCATTCCAATCACCTGTCCAGAGCTGGGTGGGTGAGCACGGAAACATTGAGATGTGGTTTCTGACATCCGTCCAGGCCTGGAAATACAAACAAACAAGAAGTACTTTGTGCATACCCCGGATACCTTCACCTTGACCAGAGCTGGGTGGGTTCAACTCCAGATTACGGGTGTGGTTCACTCGGGGCGTGGTGCGTTCTGCCCCTGGTAACCCTGATGGGCGCTGCACAGGCTGCGTCACGCGGCGCTGTTCACTTGCGCAGACGCACGCAGCACAAGCCGCACGCAGTGTGAAACACGCACAAACCAAGGGGCCAGGGCAGCCATCAGGGCAGGTAGCGAAGTATTTGCCAAACATTCTGTGTCCGTTTACAGCCACTTGATGTGGAGGGGGAAACATCTAGAGTGGTTTGTTGGTTGGTCCGGCCATCCCGGATGTGAAAATCCGCATCAAGGCGAAGAAATGTAGCTTGAGCCAAACAAGCGTTTTTCTTCAAAAGGTTTTCCGCACAGATAAAATTTCAATTGAGTTCCAGCTCATTTGAACCGGGTCATTCAGATTTGATTGTTTTCGGCGGAGTTTCGTAGCGCCTATTTATTTTCACCATTCAGCGGCTTATCACCTTGTTAACACTCAGGGTTAAATCAAATTAGCGCGCACTGATGAGTCTTGAAGGGTTCTGAGAGTTCCGCGCAGTTGACTGCGGTTTCCCTGGAAACTTGACCCTTTCTCTTGCATCACCACAGCGGCGACGCAGCGAATCAGATTCCTTCTGCGCTAATGATTTGTTGAGGCCCTGTCCACACTGCAGGCGTCACGCACTGGCGTCGCTGTGAACGCCAATGGGCGATAGATCTACGTGGACGCAGCATTCAAAAGGCAGATTGTGCACAGCATCTCATGATGTGCATTATTGCAGAGCGTCATCAATGTTCAGAAGAATTTTTACGCAGTTTGACACAGAAATCAGCGCCAACTTTCTGCGTCTGACACGGAACGCTACGTTTTACGCGAACGTTCGACAGTACGCGCAGACGCGGCCCCTACCCACGTGTTTTGACGCTGCGTGGCGCCCCCGGTGTGAAGCAGCGGCGGCGGCGCGGAACGGCCCGTCCGAGCGCGGACTCAGCTCAGGTGCGACGCCTCACACCTGGCCAGCTGCGCGCAGCCCGGGATCGAACCGGGGCAGCTCCAACCGCTGAGCGTGCAGCGCCGTCCCAGCAGCTCCGTCCACCAGCGCCATCCCAGCAGCGCCATCCCAGCAGCGCCATCCCAGCAGCGCCGTCCCGCAGTGCCATCCCAGCAGTGCCATACCAGCAGCGCCGTCCCAGCAGCGCCATACCGGCAGTGCTGTCCCAGCAGCGCTGTCCTGGCAGTGGAGTACAAACAGCGCCGTTCCACCAGCGCCATCCCAGCAGAGCTGTGTTGGCAGTGCGCTCCTCGGAACGTGGGGGTGGGGTTCAACGGGAAGTCAGCATTGAGTGCACAGAGGTTTCCCGAGAGTGAGTCCGGAAGACAGGGGCCACGGCTTTTGTGCCTCCGAAAAAAATAATTTGCCCCCTTGGCGCTCAGATTCGTTGTTTCTGAATGTGTTCCAAGTTGGGATCGGATCGCCCTTGAAAGGTCGGCCTCCTACCCTTGACCAAATCCTGATTGGTGGACATTGACAAAGTTGTCCATGTTACAACCCAAAAACAGGCACACTCTTTCAGCACTCACACTTCTCCAGACACCTGTCCTTGCACTGGCTCCGCAGCCCTGCCTGCTCAATTCAAACTGAATAGAAACGCCACACGGACGGCGCTGCAGCTCCTGCTGTGAAGCGACCGCAGATCTCACCGCGGCTGAGCCTCGGATCCCGGGACCAGCGGGGTGGATCCGACGGATCTGCAGAATCCCCAATCAAACTGCAGTTGGTGCAGAAGCAGAGGTGCACCTGGGCAGCCCCCGAGGCAGGGTCTACATCGGGTGCGTCACGCGTTGCGCCCTGTTTGGTCTGTGAGCGTTGCGTCTCTGGATAGACTGGCACATGCAGGCACGCCAAGCGCCACGTTGACCACTCACGTACTGATTCACGCGTGGGGGGATCAGGCCATGAGATGGTGGACATGTTTGCGTTTTGGCTTTCACAGACTTTGACTGGCACTTCTACCACTCTGCGATCTCTAAACATGTTGTACGAGCTCGCATCATGGTAGAAATGGGTTCTCACCCTACGAAAAGGTTCCTGTTCAATCACACAACTCCTTTCTCGACCAAAGGTCTTGAAAAGTCATTGTGTGATTTCACAGGAACCGTTTTTGTGCAGTGTGAGAACCCTGTCATGATTTTCTGTTGGCCGTTCGTTCTTGCTTTCGGCACATGCTTGACTTGTTTGTCTCTGCAAACGTTGTTGCGTCTGACAAGTTCTCATCCGAACCTCATTCTGTCGGCTCAGAAGTTTCCACAGGAACTCAGATCCTTTCATTCCAAACAACGAGGGACAAGTTTGTGACATCTCATTGAGTGAGTCTCGCGTCCACGAACTTTTGCTTTTTGGTCTTGCAAACGGAAAATCTGCCTTTGCACTTCGGTGCTTCATGACGTTTGCGATTCATGAAATTTCTTCTGGTGATCCTGACGTTCAGATCTTCAGATTCTGTGGCAATCGACACCAGAAACAGAACCGGCAAAACCTCTGCACAAATATTTGTGCAGATTTATATTCATCTGATTCTGTTCAACTCGAATTCGCACCATATGACAACTTTTTGTCAAGGCATAGATTTCTTCATACACCACACGAGGGTGTGTCCAGGGTCTTTGTTTTGGTTCCGACAGGTTTCACACTGAGGAAACCTTGAACCTGATAAATCACGTTGCATTACAATTGACACATGACATGGTGAAATGTGAGCTCTTCAATTGGGATTTTGAGCCGAAGACAGCTGACTCAATTTGACTGGCAGACTGTGAAGAAGAACTGTTTTGTCTTGAAATGTTTTGCAATAACCTGACACTTGCAGATTCCAGCTTTCTGAAATGAAGACATGTGAGAAACCAGAGGCACCAACAAGTCTCAATCACCAACAGAACCATTTTTGACAACAAATGTAAAATTTGATGCACGGTTTTCAAACTCGTTGAAAAAAATGGAGGGAGGTTTTCCATCCCAGTCGGATGAAGACATTTGGGGTTTGCGCTCCTTGCTCTCTCTCTGTCTCTCTCTCTGTCTCTCTCTCTTCTCTCTCTGTCTCTCTCTGTCTCTCTCTTCTCTTCTTCTCTCCCCTCTCTCTCTCGCTCTCTCTCTCTCTCTCTCTCTCTCTCTCTCTCTCTCTCTCTCCGGGAGAACCACCCCGAGGAGAAATGTAAACACGCTCCTCGTTGTTTGTATTCTCTCATTTCCTGGATTTCTGCCACATACTTCACGCTCCCTGTTCTGGATCAGCTCTGAAGAGGAGCAAAAAACTCGTCAGCGTTGCACAATTCGTCAAACGATGTTCTGGTTTCTTTCCTCCTGCACGACGGGAGAGTCCAATTTTGAGACAAAATTGCAGGGAATTGCCATCTTAAAAATGCACTCGAAGGCACATGTTCCAACGTGAATACATCTGCTGTTTGATCGTCCTTCATTGCGTGGCTCTCGCACCAGAGTCTGATCTCGTCAGAAGAATCTGTGTTTTCCAGATGATGCAGTTTCTCACGCATCTGCATCTGCATCTCCACGCACGTGGGAGATGCGAGTGCCAGATGTCTGCAAAAACCAAAAATTGCTCACTTCCCCCCCCCGCAGTCCGTTCTGTTTTGGTTCGAAATGCAGGGCACGTGAGATTACACGTTCAGGCCAGGATCACAGTGGATGCGTCGTGCACAGCGTTCCCCGCACAAGTCATCTTATGTTGTCGTGCTCAGGTCAGCATCATGCCTGAGCCCTGCATCTGATCGGGCAGGCCTATTCGCGGCTTTGCATAAGGGAAGAGGAGCTGATCCCTCCCATTTCCATTGATACAGTCTCAAACACTGGTACCTTTTCAGCTGAACTCTGTCCGTTTGAGCCTGGGAGCTCTGTGGAAAGAAGCCCCTCACTCGGGTTGGGTTTATAGCATTTTATACATGTGAAGCTGAGGAGATGCAGCATTACAGGAGTGTGGGTTCGAACATCTGGGAACGAACCAAACATCGATCAAAGCGGTTCGATTGCACAACAGTCTATTGGCGCCGCGTCGCCTTGGCAGCATCGCACGCGTTGTCATGTGTTAACCTGGGACGCCTGGTGCGCGTGCGCACAACGTGAACGGGGCCTGAGGCTGCGCAGAATCTGGTGGGATCGTGTTGTTTGTAAATGAGGTGAAGAGTTTGTTTTGGGGTGTGTCATCTTACACACCGCATATCGAGCCTTCCAGATGCAGACAGGCGAGGCCCCGCATCTGCCGTGTTGTGTTGTGCATTCTCTTTTCGCTTTTTATGTCCCCTCTTCCTGCAAAATTAGCATCGCATTCTTGGCCTTGCGCCTGTGGTAGATCCACTTCTTGCTTCCAAGTATTTGTGAGACGTCGGCATGAGACCCAGTGGAATGTGCAAGGAAGAAGGACCAAACTTTTGCCCCTGAGCCTGACGTTCTCTTCCGTACCCCACGCACCGCAATGGCCACCTGTGGATAAAACAGAGCAAACGGAAGATGTTTTGCATCGCGCAGAATGTAGTGACATCGCAGCCCCCGGAGCTGGACAGATGTTGTGCTCGCAGCGGCGTGGTGCTGAAACGCGAATCAAAATCCTCTCCCTGCAGAATTCCGCAGCCCCTCAGGTACAAGAGATCGCACTCGAGCTCGGACCGGCAGGAATGTATTGTGAAGAGGCGTCTATTACTCCATCCCAATCCTGGCGTGGATCACAAGAAGTTCTGGAGAGGAAATAGACGAGCGAAAAGGAGCGAGGAGGGTGCTCCTCCAAGTGGAGGCAGGGTGTGGGATCCTGGAGTCCACTGCTCCAGAACAACAGGGTGTGGCATCTTGAAGTCCATGGTTCTATGGCAGCAGGGTGTGGGATCCTGGGGTCCACCGCTCCAGAACAATAGGGTGTGGGATCCTGGGGTCCACTGCTCCAGAACAGCAGGGTGTGGGATCCTGGGGTCCACTGCTCCAGAACAACAGGGTGTGGGATCCTGGGGTCCACTGCTCCAGAACAGCAGGGTGTGGGATCCTGGGGTCCACTGCTCCAGAACAGCAGGGTGTGGGATCAGTACAACAAAGGGTTGAACCAAAAAGGAGAGCCGGGCAGCTGCATTTCTCTTTGGTGGAGCAGGTGAACCAAAGACGCCAAACAACAGGCCACCGGAAAAAGAATCCTGGTCCAGGACCAAGCATTTTGGGGCTGGTTTTCGTGCAGCCCAGTCGTGCGGGTCCCATTGGTGCAGGATTCCAGGTCTGGGGTACAGGAAGATTCCAAATGGAATCCTCTGTGTCATTGATCTGGCGATTGAGACACGTCGGAAAAGGAAAGGGCGTGTTTGCTAAACCTGCGTATTGTCAGAACTGACAAAGAAAAGTGGGTTGCATTGACAACCCAGCGTTTCCTTGACACTTCGCAGCCTGTTCTGGATGCACCACCCGAACACACCTCGAGCTGCTGGAAAACAAAAACATCGTTCTCTTTGTAGTCTGTGTTGAGCCAGAAACATTTGTTGTGCAGAGCAGCAACTCGGCGTTACGTCTTTCGTCTTTATCTGAACAGTTTCTCAGCTTCGAGTGGAAATGCACAATGGTTCTTTTCGACGAAAAGTGGAGTGAACGTCGCCCATTTATCACTGAAACAACTCCACCATGAAGCAAAACTTTGAAGCTGTGGTAAGACACGCATCCGCCATGCCCAATTGCATGCAAGATGCCGCTCCTCGTGCGCGCTTCTTTTGCAACAGCATAACTTTTAAATGATTGTGGATTGATGAAAGCAAGATCTGCAACAGTTGCACACAACTTGTTTGACTTTCCAGGCGCAGTCACTTTCTTTTCTGCGGTGTGCAGCGGAATCCAAGAGGAGGGGGGTCCCGTCTGCCTCATTCCCGTTTTGGTTTTCCCTTCAATTTTCAGGTCACTTTTTCAAAAATCTCTTGAGATCCTCAGGGGGTCGCCCCCCTGACCACACCCTGGATCTTCTCCCTGGATGCTGTATTGTTTTGAAGGTGTAGCGGATGATAAGAGGCGTCAGTGATTAACGACGTGTTGGCGGCGGCGGCGACAGCAGCTCGAGTCAACCAGATAAACAATAAAATAAACCCGCTACACCTGCCAAGCGCTGTCAGTCGCCATCAAAAACACAGCGATCCTCTTCAGTGTTGGCGTCGGGGCCACAACGCCGTCCGCGCAGACAGAGAACAGGCCTCTGCAGAAGAACAGCGGCGCAGACCCCACTTCAGTGACACATGACACAGAGTTTTGTCACCGCGCCTGGCTTGTGGCTGCACGCCCAGCCCTGCTCACTGTGGTGAACACCGCTGCCCCGCGCTGCGGGGACGGCGCTGCAGCCGCAGCTCCTTCTCCACTCGGCGGGAGCCCGGCCTTGAGTCCGGAGCCCCTCTCACTCCGAGTCGGAGATGCGAGCTCGTTACAGATCAATTATGAGTCGGTGGCGGCTTCGCTCATAACCGCGCTGAGCTTCCCGAACGGTTCGTACCTGGGGATCGTACCTGGGGAGGTGTTGCCGTCCCGTTCCGTCCACCTCTCCTCTCAGCTGAAAAGAATGCAGATTCTGGACCTGGTTGAGTTCCAACAGTCAGAACAAAGATTTCCTGAATTTGTTCACCTGTTTTGGTCTGCACGATTCGTTCCAATCAAGCGACCCATTCTGAGTCACATTCGATTCGAACGTTCCGCCAACAACAACGCCAACGCAGCCGTCGTGTGGCACTCAAGGCCGGTGAAAAAATTCCAAAGAGGTTGGTGCCAGAACCCTGCAAGTCCCTCAACCCCTTCAAAAGGTGAAGTTCTGCACAAAAAGATGAATTAGGTTTTCGTTCTCTGTGTTTCGTTCTGTCAAAGTTTGGAATGACCCGACCCTGGGGACCACGCCCCCCTCCTCCGAACCCTGGATCCTCCGCAGGGCGGCGCTGCTTGACCTGCATCGGGAGCTCCGTACCTTCCGGTTGTTATCGCAGGAATTACCGCCGACCCGCTCAAGCGTCGAGTTGTACGTGTCAAACCCGCAGATAACCCCGCGGCGGCGGATGTCTCCTCTCCGCAACACAGGCGTGGATCCCCAAAACAATAAACCAACGGATTTGCTCGAAGTCTCCTTCAATGTCGTGTTTTTCCCTCCAGTTTTACTCTCCCGCACGTCAGTCAGTGATGCGGACCAGTTTTGCATCGTGTGCTGGGTGCCCAGGTCTCAGGTCCTTGAAAGCCTCCAGAGTTTGCAAGCCTTGAGTCGAGTGTTGTGTCGACTTGGGCCCAAAGTGACCCTACAGCTGCAGGTGTGCCAATCTCCGAGCTCTCTCACGACGCGGAGGAGGTGCAAGACTCAGGGAGTCCCTGATTGCAGTACCCTCTTGGCCGTCAAGTGTTGCGTCATCGCGCTACCGAGGTGGATTGAGTTTACTCACTGAACCTCAAGTTACTCGCCCCATTGCCTCCTTTATATATTGGAAATCTGTGTTGTGCTCCCCACATTTCCAGGCAGAAAGGAGAACAGGGACATTTTGAGACATCAAATTCAACCTCTGGGTTCCCGTCCAGCGCGCGCATTCAGACTTTGAGTGAACCCTAGGTTGAGTGAGGGGTGTATGAATTTTGGTGGCGTTGGTGGCACAAAGTATTTTCCCAGGGCCTGAGTAGTTTCGTGGGGTTTTACTGAGCATCAGAAATGGATGGGGAACCTGGGCCTCCACCATCCGTAACAACAACAACCGAACCAATGAAACACGACGCCGCTAGTTATCAGAGTTTGTGTATTTTATCTGAGTTATTCTCGCGTGTCAATTGCTTGTAGTACTCTCCAGAAGTGTGCAACATACTTGAATACTTGTACCTGCTTGTGATTGTGGCAAAACACACGCGTGAGATTCCTTTGCTTTGCTCAAACACAACTCAATATCCTCACAATTCAGGAAATTTTGAACAAAATTGTTCTTCTTCTGTTGAACGCGTTTGTTTCGGGGGCACACACAACGAATTGAGCCGTTTCTGCAGAACAGATGATTACGGATTCTGGGATTGACGGATTTGGGATGGATGGGGTGGATGCGGGGAGGTTATCTGCGCTGGGAACGGCGGAGTCCAGAGCTGATCCGACACACAGATTAACATCTGCCGATCCCTCCCAGGGAGCCGTCACTATCGCTTCTCCTCCTCAGCCGCTGCTGTGTCTAAACTCCGCGATGAGGAGGCAGCGCCATCCCTGCGGACGAGGGGACAAACCCTGTAGGTGTTGCCTGCAGTGAATGGAACTGTAACCTCACTGTACAAACGAGGACTTCTCTAAAATTCTCACGTCCATGCTGCAGTGCGATCCTTGTCAGGTTGCGAGTGTGAGACTTGCGTGGTGCACGCAGAAACACCGTTGGAATCTGTTTTAGTGCACATCGCTTCATATCACGCAGCAGTGTTTGGGCGCCGCATCGTAGATCTAACTCGAGCTGCGTGGACGGCTCTGCAGCCTCAGGTCCAAGTTTGATTGACAGTCATAAATCTCTGTGTTTTGTGTTTTCTGATATCAATGCATTCATAGAAAATGTGAGAAAAGCAAAATATCTTACGCGTTAAAATTTTCAATTGTTGGATCTTTTCCAGGAGGGCACAGGAAAAGTGACCCTCCAGCTGCAGAAGAGAAAAAGCTCGTTTCCTTTGAACTCGACTTCTTCAGGCTCGTTGCGTTTGTTGCAGCTTTGAAACTGAAGTGTTTGGGTCCGCCGCTGGATCTATTGCGCTCGCTGTTACCCTGGGCTGTCAGTCAGATTCTAATTAAAGTGTCAAACCTGAAGTATTGCCCTGTCTGGTTCAACAGCAACAAAATTCAGATCCGCACAACGACAATACAATCTGCTCGTTCTCTGTACATTCCAGCAAAACTCGTGAGATGTTTGTGAAACTTTCGGCAGTCTGTAGAACACGAGTAAACTGAGTACACAATCCGCACCGGAATTCAACCTTGAGAAACAACGCTTTGAAGTTAATTGCTTCACACAATACAAAGAAACAGCTTGGCGAGTACTGTACGTTTAGAACAAGCTGTCATTGCAGTAGCTGACTCAACAATTGAATTTTGGCGGGTCAAGGGGTTCCGGACGCAGTTAGCGCTGACGTGCGAAGTCTGCTCGCATCCTGTGTTTTAGTGCATCCTTATCTCCCCATTATAATTGATGTTTTCGGTCTCAGGTGATTGGTCCAGACCCTGGGGGGGGGGGGGGTGCGCGGAGCCCGTCGTCCCTGCAGCGTCCCGGGAGGGCTGGGAGGATCCAGGGTGTGGCTGAGGGTGGGTACCAATGTGTGCTCGGGGCGACAGCACACGGACCAAGCACGAACGCACATGAACAAACTGGGCCGTGAAGAAAGGCTCTCTATTCTGTCACAATAGTGAGAGACGACTTGTTGCCTTCGCAGTGTGAGTGACATTTGTTGTTTCGTTCTTGCTTCCCAATGAACCTGCCGCTCCATTTGAAAAGTCTGCAGCGGAATAGCAAGTCATTTCTAGCTCAGCAAGACTTCACCAAGAGAACCTCCTCACCGTTGCGGCACCTGTGGAACACAAGTGAAAATTCACCTTTCTACGGAACTTCTTTCTTTCTCTCAGCGGTTGGAGATGATGAAATTTGGCTGATGTTCATCTGCGGCGGCTGGAGGCGAATTTCCCTCTCACTGCAGTTAGCACTGCTGCACTGAACGGTGGTGAGTCGGGCGTCACGCTTCATTTGACGCCCACAACGGTGTGGGAGGTTTGCCGAGTGCGCCGCTCACGTGTTCTACTCAATCTGCGAGTGCAATCATCTTCTCTGAGTGGCGAATTGTACAAGTCAAGGAGAGAACAAGTTGCTGTTTCAATTTGCTAAATTGTGTCTGTTGTCCAGGATGGATGGACAAAATATACCTGGATCTGGAACCACAAAGTAGGCTCTGGCAAAAAAACATCTGTGTTTTGCAGATAACTATGTGGCGACATGTTGATTCAATGAAAACCCCTCACTTTGAAGGGCACGTTATCTTTCGAGCGCGTGTTCAAAAAAAACGTGCACGGAAATCCAGAGGGCCGTTCACGTTGCCCATCTCAAAGGATGTGGCAAGCAAATTATCTTCGCACGAAGTTATGTTTTTTCTCATTTGGTGTTACTGTAGTCACAAGAAAGCAACGCCCATACCCAGGGCCAGGTCCTCAGTGCGTGACGCACCCAGCGTGACACAAGCCTGAGCGCTGTATCCTGGTGCGGGCGCAGGGGGCTTGGAAACCGACCAATAGGAGCAGCCGCAGCGGCGCAACAAAAGCCTCGCCTCGGCGGAGGGACCCGCAGTACCGCGGGAGCAGCGAACAATGCGCACGCAGTACCCGAGCCGCGCGGTCCGTGTACCCGAGCCGGGTACGCTCCGGGTATGCTCCGGGTACTGTTTACGTTTCGCGTTGAGGATTGAATTGCCAGGAAGGAGGTTTGTTGCAAGTTTATCTGTTCTTCCCTGTTGAGAGAGTACGTATAGGAATTGCTGCGAAACAGGGATTTTCTTGCGTGCAGGGATGGAGCATGGATCTTCTTGGGATTGTACTGTCAAGAAAACAACAGGTGACATGTGTGTTTGGGATACAAAGGACAATTGACAAAAGACGAGGAGACGCATCTTTCTGCAACCTTGTTCCGTAAGTTCTCGTCAGTTGAGGGTTTCCATCGTCGCCTGTGAACTTGAAAACTTTGAAAAGCTTTTCGCACCTGGAGCTGGTTTTCAGGAGGCAGAGGGCAGGTCGCACTGCGATGAATCTTCATCGGGATGTGTCAAGCGCGGCGAATTCAATCGCGACTTTTTCTGCTTTTCATGTCAATCTTGCTCGAGGTTTTTGGAAGATGATCAGTCAAATGCTTTGAAGGTTAAGGCCAACCCTCTCGATAAAGCCTGTTGGTGTCACAGTGTACTCACGTGCAAAGCGACGCAGTGCCGACACTGGGATACAACTCATCCAGTCTGAATCCTGTTTCGATGAGTGTGTGTGTGTGTGTGTGTGTGTGTGTGTGTGGTGGGGGGGGGGGGTGAGCACCACTTTCTCATCGAAGACCAGAAGAAAAGTCCTGCCAAGGCTCAAAATTGCTCTGTGATGCCTTGAAACACAAAGTCACAGCACAACTTTTGCCATTTCTCATGATTTTCATATTTGTTTCTTTTTTCTTTGCAGATGTAAAAAGGTGACAGGAGCGTGAACCCGTACGATGCAGCCGCGCGTCTTCAGAGCAGCCAGCGGGGGGACCCCGGCTGTCCTCCTCCCGCCCCTGATACAGCTCATCAGCTGTCTCGCCGTCGCTACAGCTGCGAGTCTGCAGCTGCACAGCACGGGGAGCCGGGGGCCCAGCCGGGACTCGAACCGGACCTGGGGTGATGGGGCCACCAAACTGCAGACAGACAAAGACGCCGCTTCTTCACATTCCAACCCCGTGTTAACCAAACAGGAAACCTGGAACCACACAAACCACGGCCATTTCCCTGTCCACAATACCCAGGCAACCAGTGACAATCTCCATAGCAACGGTCTCCACAGGAACCTGAGCTTCGTTCTGGGAAAACCCGGCGTCTGCAGCAGCGACACGTTTCTCGTCATCGTCGTCTGTTCCTCGGCGGAGAACTTCCGGCAGCGCGCGGCGATCCGGGCCACGTGGGGTGGCGCCACCAACCACCCACACGGGGGCGCGCGTGTCGTGTTCCTCCTGGGCCTGCCCTCACAGACGCAGTTCCACGAGAACGCGCAGCATATTCAGACAGAGATACGCAAGGAGGATTCGCAGTTCAGTGATATAATTCAGAGCAACTTTGACGACTCGTACCGGAACTTGTCGCTCAAGTCAGTGGCGATGCTGCAGTGGGTCAACTCCCACTGCGGGTCAGCCCGGTTTCTACTGAAAACGGACGATGACGTTTTTATCAACATAAAGACGTTGCTGAGTGACCTGCACAACATCGTGCACAGACGCTTTATTATGGGCAACATAATAGCCGGAGCTGAGCCCATACAGGACCCCACGTCAAAGTGGTACACCCCGAAAACCCTGTACCCTGGAGCCAGGTACCCAAAATACATTTCCGGAACCGCTTACGTCATTTCCGGTGACCTGATTTCAGATTTGTTCATGGTTGCTAGGGACAGCGCGCTGTTTCTATGGGAGGACGTCTACGTGACGGGGATGTGCGCGCAGAAACTGGATGACGTCACGCACGTCTTTAACGCCAAGTTCGGATACAAGAAGCGGATTTCTGACGCTTGTCTCTTCCGGATGTTGATCACGGGGCACCGGATGTCGCCCGAGGAGCTGCGCGCCCTCTGGAGTCGGGTCAACGACCCGCAGCTCACGTGTTCCAGCCCCACGTGACAGACATGCGCGTGACGCTGCTGAACCTTCGAATCCGGTGGAAAAAACATTCAAACTGCAAATTTTTGTGGACGCAACACGCGTTGTTCGTCTTCGGAGCTTTGGCTCTGCTCACAGCAAGTTGGAATCAGAATTCATCTGGCTGGGAATGGGAGCACAAAACCCAAATCGGGGAACAAAATTGGGGCACCAACTCGACAAGAAATCGAGAGAAGATCAACACTTGGTTTTGGGCCGTTGAAACGTTACATTTTATTTTGCGTTGTTCTTCAAGCTTGGCATTGAAAATTGCACAAATGCGTACTCATTCTTCGTTGTACTTTTCTGTTGGATCTGTTCTCTGACAGCTGCAACAAAAATTTATATCATGCTGAGTGTACAGTAACACTTGTTATGTTCACAAATTTACAAATAAAAAGCTCAAACGAATTCTTGATCTTGCCCCCAAAGACTTGAAAACCATTCCGTGGCGAAATTGAACAACGAAATCAAACATGAAAAAGATTCCCAAACCTGTCCCACCCTCTGGATCCCCACTCCCCACCAAACGAATTTGTTCAGGAGGCCATCGCCCCCCCCCCTCCCCTCGCGCGCGGTAAATCTGCCGTTCGCTCGGCTCTGGCGTCGGAGGCGCCGACACCACGTGTGAGTGGCGAGCTGTTAAACGGGAACCCGCGTCTCTGGAACGGGTTCCCGGCTCCGCCTGGGTCCCGCTGTGCGCGGCTCGCGTTGTGCGCGTGACATTAAGGGTTTTCACATTGGCTGGGTGGCGTCAGAATTTTTGACGCGCGCGTCAAAATTTTGATGTGCGGGTGTCAAAGTCAACATGACTCCCAATGGAGAGCATCAAATTATCGGTCCAGACTGATCACAAATTTTTGATGCAGGCGTCAATTTTTTGTCGCTGCGTCACCAATGTGAAAACCCTCAATGGGCGTGGCGTCAACTGAGCAACACGTGACCCGCAACTTAAGGGATGCACGACATCCACAAGTGCGGACGGAAAAAAATGCCTCAGGTTTCTGGACGAATGTGTTTGGTCCACTGGATGCGTCATGCGTGAGTTCCGAAAATACAGGCTGAAATTGGCAGGCCAAGCGACACCTCGCACGTGGGCGCAACGCGCAACGCTGTCAATGTGAAACACCCACTGAATTGTTATTAGCGTCTCTGGAACACGTTACGCGCGTCTGAGCGGAAAGCCAAACGTTTGCGCAGTTTGAGGAACCGAATCTGATCCAGCTTCAAACCACCGCAAACTCCACAGAAATTCATTTTGTGGTCCACCTGCAGGATTCTTCTGCGCCGAGAACAAATCTTTCGAGGTGCGCAAGAGATTATTGCAAAACCATCAAGAAACTGAACTCCACTTGGAAAAAACAAACCCCTTCCTCACTCAAATCTCCGCTTGTCTCTGTTGTAGATAAAGATACCACTCAGCAAAGAAATACAGCGATACGACACTCTGTTTTGCAGTTTCTACAGGAGGATTTTTTTGTCCATATGATAAACAAAGTGTGTTTTGAGCTGTTGAGCTGAGCCAAAAGAACAAAAAGTCCTCCCTCAAACTGTGGGTCTTGTGACAATTTACTTTCTTGCATTTCACAAACATTAGAATTTCACACGACTCGGGAATGTCTCTGTTTCTGCGGATTGCGGATTTTGAGATGAGGTCGTGTCCCCTCAGCCCCCACCCCCTGTACCAACACATCCAGGGGGGGTTTAACACAGGGATTGAACACAGGAGGGGCCTGGTTGACATTGCTCATACGAGGATGAATTCCCTTCTGCCTTTCGCGACCTCATCACGACACCAGTGAATTTCAATTGTATCATGATCAGGTCGCGAAAGGTAGAAGGGAATCTCGTACCTGCACGCACATGCATGTATTCTTTCTGTCTTGGACGGACATCGCACACGCACTTGCATTGATCCTTGTTTGTCTGTCTGTGCTGTGGGATGCAGCGGATCCAGGCACCTGGTCCCCTGGATCCTCCTCTCAGGCAAGGGCACCGTGGACCCTTTGCGTCATGCCATGCATCCCCCTATTCCACAACCGCGCCGCAACCTGAAATTTACCAGCAAAAGTGGTGCACCTCAGTTCCAACCCCCACCCCCCGCCGGCCCCCGGACGCTAAATCCAGTGTCGCATCAGACGCTGCAGACCCTTGCATCACGACGGGTTCAGTAGATCTAACGAGCTGTGGCATGTTTTGATTCCAGACGAGACTGTTTTGCTTCGTGCTGGTTGTCATCCCAGATTCGTTCTGACAGCGTCCGACGCTTGTCCACAGGGATGAGAACACATTTCAACTTTTGCTTGACAAGCGTCAATCTCAAACACTTTCAAAACTTTTGTGGTAGAATTTGGGAAGCTCCTGGGGACTGAACTTCTTTTTTCATTGCAGACGTGGTGCTGAACAAAAGGGATCGGATCAAAATGCACACACACACACACACACACACACACTCACACAGAGGAGTGCACACTCGAACGAACGTGCACATCAATTGGTGAGTTTTGGCGTGTTTGTCCGCTCCTTGTCCGAGAGGACCCGGTTGCCAAAGCAAACCACTTGGTCACCAGCCATTGATTCTCAGTGCAAATTTTGTGTCTGTGCCACTGACCTGGCAATTGTGGTTGCTATACAACTCGCCATTGTCATTGCGTCCAAGAAGGAACGGGACGAGGGTCTTCCTTTGCCACGGTCACAGTCAGGAGCGCAGCCCTTCCGCGGTGGCGCACTTCCCTCCCGGAGATGGTCGAGCCCTGTTGACAGGAAGCGAGTTCCCAGGAGGCCGAGGAGCCGCTCCTTCACCCGCCCCGTGTCAGGGGTGGATCACGGGGGAGAGTCATAACAGGAGGATCCGGAAGGGGGGGGGGGTCCGCGAGAACTGTAAAGGTGCCACAAATACACTTTGTCCTGTTTTGCACACACGCACACAGACACACACAGACACAGACACAGACAGACAGACAGACAGACAGACAGACAGACAGACAGACAGACAGACAGACAAACACACACACACACACAGACACACACAGACACAGACACAGACACACACACACACACACACACACACACACACACACACACAGATGAAAAAGTTGAGGCCAACCTTCTCCCACACTGCCACACTTCTGGATCACACGCTGCATTCACCACAT
>JAAUXT010087804.1_pt1 | contig 28615 bp, 27 predicted proteins | sample 7278171 | NCBI WGS metagenome assembly JAAUXT01 (sample SAMN14350112, study PRJNA611818) | marine sediment metagenome | isolation source: surface marine sediment (1.8m) | place: French Polynesia: Moorea | collected 2018-08
ACTCAGCCAGTCTTGGTGTGTGCCCCCCCCCCCCCCGCCGTGTTTTTTGTTTTTTTTGGGTGTGCCATTTTTTTTGCGGGCGTGTGGTTGTTTTGTTTCACGTGTCCTCGGGGGGGGGGGGGGGGGGGGGGGGGGGGGGCGAGATCGATCGGAAGTGGCGGCAGGAGCCGATGTCGTGAGGTACTGACCCCTGCGTCTTGGGTTGGTCGGGTTTTGGTCCGGGTTGGGGCAATGAGGTTGGGACATTTGCCACTGGTGAGATCTCCCTTTGAGCGGGTCGGTTCAGGCCTGCCACTGTTTTCGGTGCAAGACCTACCGCTTCCTCAACCTGAGCAGAAAAATAAACAAGAGAAGTGGTTGTGGATGTCCCTCGGACACACAAAAATAAACAAGAGAAGTGGTTGTGGATGTCCCTCGGACACACAAAGAATTCAAGTTGCCCGGCAGACAAGCAGTGATTGAAGTAAAGAGAAATAGATATCAAGGCGTCTAGATCTAAAAGGAAAGAAACAGGCAAGACGAGCAAAATGCCCCCCCCCCGGACGAACCCCTGGTCAGTCCGCGGCTTGGGGTTATCTAGTCTGCAGGGGAAGGGGCACCCACTGGGGACATCATAATGAAGCACACCAGCATTGTGTTTGTGAAACAGGAAAAAGAAATAGACTACACGCAGTTTTGTGCGGAAGGAAGTGGACAAACGAGAAAGCTACAAGGATGTGTTTCTTGTGTGCAAAAGTACGCAAGGTCTTTGTCCAATTGTCAAACCGGTTCCGCGGAAACGATGCATAAAAACGCTTCCATTGAATAACTTATCAGGTACGAGCAGAGTGGCGCAGTGGAAGCGTGCTGGGCCCATAACCCAGAGGTCCGTAGATCGAAACTACGCTCTGCTAACTTTTTGGTCTTTTTTTTTTCTTACATTACTTTGCAAAATTGGACAAGAAGAAAAATAAGTTTTAACGACTATTGGGTTCATTATCTCAAACCAATGCACGTAATAGCTGCAATTTACACAAAATATCACACAAAATAGCTCATGATTGCATTCACTGTAAGGTGGCGGCACTTTAGTGTGGCCAAAAACACAACGCCTTCCACAAGCGTTTCAAAGAACTTCGCGCCAAAAATAGCGAGATGCCATCAGTTCTCTTTGAACAATATAGTGAGAAAAATGACAGGGTCAGCCACCGAATTCATTGGCATAATAGCCACAGTGACCCACACAACCATTTCCACTGGATATGTGTCCAAGTACAGCGACACAAGAAAAATAATGCTGCTTGGCAACCAACACAGAATATTGGATCCAGTGAGGCAAACCAGTTGCGCCAGCAGTGACTTGCTAATGACAATATTTTTACCTGAACTTTCGCCAGATTTCTTGATTTCCACCACAAGCAGACAGTAAGCAATTGAAATCGAGACAATTGTGAACAAATGTAAAAGTGTGACAAAAACAGTGAACACCCTAATTTCCCAGTAAGTTTTGGAAGGATCAACAAAAGGAAAGCAAAGGAAAAAAGGAAACTGCGCCCTGAAGAGCTTGATTGTGAGTGTGGTGCACAGTGAGATCACAAGCGACGCACTGAAGACAACCAACAGAAAAGAAGAAACGAATTTAGCAGATTTGAACCGCGAATCAAAATGATTTTTGACAACCATAAGTCTGGCAATGGAAAGAAAAAGCAAGACCAAGGGTGTTGTGAATGAGAGAAAGAGTGCCACGCCAAATGTGAGAGAGCAGGGAAAGCTGCTTTTCCATTCTTTTTCGTGCAGAATGTAGGTTTGCCGAAAATGCACGTCGGCTGCCCACAGAACTGTCAAGTACACAGCACACGTAAAGTCCACCACATTTACCACCGAAATTATTATGTTGCAAGGTCCTGTGGACCTGTCCCCTTGTCTCTGGATCAATATTGAGGAATAGTGCTTGTACAGTCTTGATATGTTCACACAAAAAGAGATGCAGTTCAATGCAAAAATAAGAGCAGAAAAACAAACATAAAGCACACGTACAGAAGTGGACGGAAACAAACTGGAAGACGAAACAAACCAAGGAATTTGTGCACTACACTTAATTTTGTCCAGTGTGATCCTGCAAATCTCATAAAGGTTGGTGTGAATGTAAATGACCGGAATAGCAGAAAATGTATCATACGAAATTTCAGAGAAACCATTGTTATGAATATTCAAGATATATATTTTGGAAATATTTGCAAATGCTGTTTGTGAAATGCTTTGGAGATTGTTATCTTGTAAATCAATTGAAATTATACTTCCTAGGTTGCAAAATGTGTGGGAATGGATCTTTTGTAGTTTGTTACTTCTTAATGCCACATATTTTAATTTTCCCAAATTGCAGAAACAATTCTCAGCAATGTCCAGAATATGATTTGCTGAAACATCAAAAACTGACATTTTATACATGAGTTTCCGTCTGAAAATGCAAGGATCAGTGAGGATATTTTTCTGTAAATTCAAAATTAATATGTTTGAATCGTGGCCAAAGCTGTCAGCGGAAGAGAGGTTGCAGTCAACAATTTGGTATGAAATGTGAGACGGTCCCTGGTTCAGAAAATCAGCAACATGTGCGAATTTACACACAACAGCCAAATGCAGACGCGCACAACTTGGAGGACATTTTGGCAAAGTGTAAGAACAAAGAAATTCATCCTCCTGCTGCGGGCAATCTGGAATGTCATCACAAATATCATTGATATGCAAACACTTTTGTGTTTTTTTGCACCTGTACATATTGTCACATGTTCTGCGAATGCCACATGTTATGTACTCATCCTCACCAGTTGTACAATCCCACTTTCCATCACAAACATACACCCAAGGAATACAGTGAGATTCTTGGCATTTGAAGTGTCCATTGCATTCAAATTCCTTACAGTCTTGCAAATGAGTCCCAGTTCTGCAGGGCTTCATATTTTGGAATTTGTTCAGTCTGAAAATGCAGATTTCAGAGATGTTGTAGCAGACACTGCTTTTATGGTCACAGGGCAATTGATGTCCCATGGAACAAGTGTCTTGGATTGTGGGAAACCTGGGTCCATTGTCTTTTGCTGGGGAATGCAGCATGTTGGTTTCATCTTCATAAAGAGGAAACCCACAGTCAGACACCAAGTCATTGACCAATCCCATGGGAATTTTTTTGCCACTGACACATGACCAAAAGTTGTCTCTGGCAAGTGACATACTGTGTTCAGTGAGTGTGTGTGACACAAAACTTTGACACCTGTTATATTTGTCTTTGAAATACAGTGCTGAACACTTCAATCTTTTCTCTCCCTGCATTTCTCTGCAAAGGACGCTTTGTTTTTTGCAACCACAAGAGTTCTCATCACTATTCTTTGAGTGCACACAGTCATTTTGTCCATCACATAAGAATTGTTTTGACACGTACTCATTGTTCTCACACGCATGCATAATTTCCATGTTCGTACTGATGAGAGTTTGATTTGAAAAACAAAGCAAGAAACCACTTCCCCTGTTTGTTGCAACGACACTTACGTTGTGAAAATACTTCTTGTATTCGCATCTTTCAACCACCCCTTCTCTTTTTTGATACAAAAATGCCAATTCACTGTGAATGGTGTTTTCTTGCAATTGTTTTGTTGTGCCAAAAATTCCGTCACAATTAGATTGTGTCAAAAGACTTTTGTCAATATCTCTGCATGTCCTTCTTGGCAATGGTTTCAAACCAAGATCCCAACGCAAGTTGAGACATTTATTTTGTACAAAAATGTCGGACTTCTTGCACCCTTCCTTTGATGTGAAACCTTGATTCTGCCTTGAGGTGTTTGTTCTTCTGTTGCTTGTTTTGTTCTTGTAGCACACTATGTTTGGTAGAATTGCCACAGAACAATTTACCAGCAGCCAACTGGCTTCTGCAAGGTTTGAGAAAAGAAGCATTCCACACTGTTTGTTGTGTCCAGTGTCGGGCTGAAGAACACTGCTTTGAGTTGCAATGTACTTTTTCAATGAAAAGTCGCTGTCTTTTATGTGGCATGTTGTTGTTCCATCAGGATCGGAACACATGTAGGACCTCTGGTGTCTGGCATAATATTCTTCGTGAGAACTGAGATTCGGATACACCTTGGCAACGTAGTGAAGCTCATGTGAAGGAAGGTACTTGTGTTTAAAACGAAAGTATTTGTTTCTCCAGGATTGGAAGGTCAATTGAGTTGTAGATGTGATCCATTTGAAGAACTGAAAAGTTGAAAAAGTGTCTGAGGAAGGATAGAGATGTTCGCAGCTTGAGTGCAGTGCAGACATGCCCACGTCACTGTCACAGAAACAGCATGCAGAGTTTGCAAGAGGGCATTTTGACTCATAGTTGCACAAAAAACACTGACCTGATGTTTCTTGTGTTGGAAAAACCCTGTGTAAATAGCTTCCATGGGGAACACATCTTTGGAATGCTTGATTAGAGAGAGAAACTGATCTTGATCATTTTTAGCATAAAGTTCTGGGAATGTGGCATTCTTTTTCCTGCATATAACCAATGCTTCATACCATGAGAACAAATTTTGATTGAAGGTGTAGTTTTTGCATTTGTCAGTTTTTGAAGCTCTGAGGATGTCCTTTAAAATGAAGAACCTCTCATTATTTTCATTGTGGAAACATTTGAAAAAATGATAACTACCTTTCTTTACCTCCTTGATGATTGTGTGTTTGCTAAATTCATGTGGACAAGAGGGAAAGTGCGATGGATCACTGAGTGAAAGAAAAAAGCTCCTTCTCAGAGGGAAATAGGATTTTAACAGTGCATAGTTCTTGTATGAATCTGAATTCACAAACACTTTTGTTTTCATCCCAGCATATCTGTAATTTTGCCGTGACACACTGTGATCTTTCAGAATTTTCAATTCGATGGAATGATGCGATTTTTCAGCAGAATTTATGTGGAAGCTTTTCAAGTCTCCAGGCAGGGCGAGTACATGAGAAGCTTTCGTGAAGTAAACCTGTTTCCAGTGGATGACTTGTGGTTGCGTGCAATTTGTACAGTATTCCCAGCACTTCACCCTTTTTGAGTGATAGAGATTGAAAGCCTGAAAAGAGATTCCCTCTGGTTGTACAAGGGTGAAGAAAATTGTTCTTGCCTTGCGGAGGAAAACACCTTGGTGAAGGCCTGTTGTAACCTTGAACTTTCAGAGTGAACCAAGAATCTCTTCTGTGACTCTGGGAACAGGAGAAAACAATGACACTTACTTGTGTCACTGCCTTGACCACAATTTCACTTCCACTGTTCAAAGTGTATTTCATAACAGAGGAAGAGTTACTCCATATGTTGAACACCAACTCACAAAACGAGTCAACAAAAAACTCAAAAACATGGTCCACTGTTGCAAAGTGCACATTTTTGGATATCTGAACAACAAAACATTCTCGATCTGTGGCAAGTTTCAAGGAGACTCGCTTCTCCCGTTTTTTGAAAGAAAGACTTTGCTTTCTTGGCTGAAATCCAAACGCTTCCCCCATTCTCTTGGTGTCACACAACCCCAACACCACTTTTGGCAAAAAACACCGTTGCAATTCACAGGGATTCAATCGGATTGCCAAACAGCTTGTTTTTCTTGCTGTTAGTTTCAAATCAAGAAAGCTCAAATGTTTGAAAGAATAAGCTACCACCAACAATGTGTTCTCTTTTGAGTACATATTTTGCAAATGTTTCCTGTCTTGCAGCTTGGATGTGCAGACAGTGGTAATTTCTGAGATGTTCAGTCTGTCCACTTTTGTGTGTGAAGGGCTGTGTTGGTTGGCATTGTAGAATGCCACACCACCATATTCACAATCAGTGCCGTTGTCACCATCATAAGCATAATAAGTGAATGAAACATTGACATGGAAGCCATGAGCAGCCACATAATGCACTGAATGTGAGCAGGAAAAAACTCGGTTTCATTTCACACAGAGAACCAGCAAAGTTATAGAGGTGCAAGTGATCTCTGATGATCTTTCGCAGATAAATCCTGCACAGGTGTGTAGCTGATAGCTTGTTTGTCACAGTGAGCAAGTAGGTTTAAATACAAGACAACAAAGCAATTGAAACTGGAACTGACAACACTATGCTGTATTTTCCTGTTCTGTAAGTGTGAGGGACCATCAGAAAAATAGAACTCTGAATTTGCTGATGAGACTTTCAAAACATTGTACTTTTCTGTAATGACGTGATAAAATTGCTTTGTGACAAAAGTGGAAAGATGGATAGTGTGCAGAGATCTTTGAGTGTCTTCGAAAGCCAAGGTGGAGTGAAATGTGACATCTAAGGCACACGTTTCATACAAAAGCTGTGTCATCACAGTGGATGTCATATGAAACTGGAAGGCATCTATTGGCGAGTAGTGCAACACTATGTTTATCAAATGTTGAGGGAGAAACAGCTTCAGGTCGTAGTAAATACCACACAGTTGCAGCAAGGCTTTTGTCACATTTCCGTAATCGAGATCTGCATATTCGCGGTAAAAGGCAACTTTGTACTTGCAAACACTTGGTCTTCGATTGTAAATTCTCAATGAATGGAATCGAAGACTCAACCTGAGCCTTTTGTCCAATTTAAAATGCCAATGTTTCTCAAACACAAACCAATTATATGTGATTTTCTTTGTCTGAAGCAATTTCAGCTCCATGACTAAACTTTTTACATCCTCATGTTCTGGAGTGTACATTGTAATGGGTTTGTTTCTTTTCTTCAGACGGTCACACTGATGTCTGAACAAAAAAATATAATCAAAGTTGTCAAAGTGTGCAAAATACTTGAGTCTGACCTTGGAACGTCCTGTTGCGTTCCTGGACAAGCGTAAATATTGACAAGGACTTCGTTGGGAAAGACTGACACCGTGCAAAACATCTTTTGTCTCAACACGATACAGCTTTTGAGGGAAAAGTGCGTCCACCATCCCACCCAGGAAACTGAGGTGACTGAATTTTACAATGATGTTTTCTTTGATGTAATTGGCTATGAAGCCATGAACATATTTCAGAATGGGCTTCACGTACTTTTTGTATTTTGAAATTTCCAACAAATTTGACATTCTCTGCCACATTATTCTTCCCCCATAAAGATTATCGATGATGGCACGTTGGGTGTGAAATGGTGTGTGTTTCTCTACTTTCTTTGCAGTTTCAAAATACCATTTTTCCCATGGTGAATTGAGTGTTGGGTTCGACTTGTTGTATTTTGCAGCCAAGGTTTGACGATCCATGGTCGCAAAATCATTCACCAAGCCCGTAAATCCTCCAATGTGGGACTTGGCTTCCTCACTCAAGACACCGTCAGTAAAATTGGTGAAATCTTCCAGCAATGAACGGTGTTCTCGAGGCTCAGCTATCATTTTGGCAGCATTGTCAAAAGAAGTCAAAAATTTTGTCACCATGTCAGGTGCTTTCATGTTCAGGTCGTGTTGAACATCATGTGGAATATCATCAGACCTCGCCCCACAGATCAATGCAAACGTCATCACGAAACTGGGCAGCATCTTCAATTTTCACACCAATTTTCACCAGTGCAAGTCCATCTTTGTTGTGGGCAAACTACAGAGAGACTTCCATGATTCCAGATGGACTCCAACATCAGTTTCCCCCAAAAAAGGTAAAACACCTTTCACTGTTGATCTGAAAACCATACATTCAAAAGAATTTCAAGAACCGTCCGTGCGTGTGACGCCAAAAGCCCGCGAGGAAATCCATTTTCACAGACAATGACCAATTACTGAGATGGGAAAACTGACACTGGATGTGATTTGTGAGCTCGCAAATTGTAGTGGACATTTAATTGAAATGTATGAACAGTGTTGCGAACAAGAGGTGAACCGGTCTTGATGAGCCGTTTGCCATCCGGAATTTGATGGTTTTTCAGTTGGCGGGAAATGTTGCGAACGTGCCCCTTAGTCGCGGACGACTGACGCGCCATCTGACGGTTGTTTGACCATGACGCATGCAACGGAAGAACAATTGCAAGTCCTGCAACTGACTTTTTGGCCACAGCAAGTCGTCAATGCCCAATTTAGTTTTATAAAAATTGTTTTGAAACAACTGTCAGAGTTTAATTAGATCTATGTGTGTTCTTGTGTCTGTTGTGAAATCAAGTCAGTATTTTCTCTGATTCGCTGTGCGTCTCACAGTTGACGCCAGAGGGCGGAAGGAGGCGTGACGAAAAAGTGCATTTGGGAGGAGTGTAAATATTTTGATAATCTGTGATGGTTTAAAAACAAAACTCGACGATCTGGTGTTTCGAGGTTACTCACAAACATGTGTAGCAAGAATTAGAAGACAAATTAGTGAAGTGAACTGCTGAAATTGGCCGAAACGCAGCGTCGATTGTCAAGAGAACGTCAGTTGCAGACGAAATGGAGTGAAGAAAATTCGGAAGAAAAAATCTTCAGCAGATTCTGGAAAGCTTTCCAGCGAAATGTCTTGGACTCCAACCCACGTCCAGGTGACTGGTGAGTAAAAACGACCCAGATCATTTCATCGCGAGGGTACCAGATTGATGGCGAAGCCACATTGTCGTCCAGTGTCGAGTTGACCGAATGTCATTGTTGGAGCTTCTGTTGACATTTGGTCCCGATGATGGTGTCAGATGGAATTCCAAGAATGTCTCTGCATCACAGGTCGAGTCTCAGTTCCTGGAGACAGTGACTTCGCACCTGCGTCTGTCTGTGCGTGTGTTTTCCTGACACTGGGCTCAAACTTCAGAGGCGTTGGACACGGCACGCGAAGCTTCAGGAGTAAACCCGGTCCCAAATCAAGTGTCTGGGAAGAAAACGCTTGAAGCGTGAGAGCGGAACCCACTTCATTAAATTCATTGAATTGTCCCCCACAGGGTTTGGATGGGCCCCAAGCGACCACAGATCATAGAATCTCAAGCCAGAGAACAAAATCACGTGTGTTCTAACCAGCTGTGAATGAGTTTCGAACTTCACGTTTCAAGAGGGAGGGCGATTCCTCTCAGCTCGTTGCATTTTTCTTGGTTCTTGAAAGTTGTATGGGAGAGGTTGTCAGAGACGGAACCCCACACACGTCAGAGATCGATCTGCCCTCCTTTTTGGTTGGGGTCTCTTCAGTCAAATCCTACGGTATATCCGACCCGGCGAGTGTGTCCTTCCTGGAAATCTTCCTGATGTCCAGTTGCAAGGAGTGAGGGGTGTGTCTTGTCGGTGGGCTTCTGGCAAAAACACAAGAACCCAGACGAAATTTGTCTGCAAGGAGCAAGCGGTAAGGGGTGTGTCTTGTCGGTGGGCTTCTGGCAAAAACACACGACACAAGAACCCAGACGAAATTTGTCTGAATTGTGCGTGACAAAACGCACGTAGATGCAGCCATATTTCAGCTCGTACCTGGTGTGGTGCATGTCGCACGGTTGGGGTAGGCAGGGACACAGCTGACGCACACATGCCTCGCCCGTGCACTCCGACCTCGCACCGTCTTGTTTGCGTGTTTGTTTATCCGCGCATTGCGTGCGACAACACAGTCTTTTTGTCGCAGGCCGGGTTCACACTAGATGCATGTGACATTCTGTTCCTGTACAAGTCAGTACAGGTACGCGATGCTTGGCGTGTGCAGTGTGAACCCAGCCCTCGTGCGTCGTACGAGACGAGTTGTGTGTAGTTTCGAATAACACACATCCCAGTGTGGTTTCTGTGGCTCGGCACTGAAGGAAGAAATTGAAGGAAAGAAAAGTAAACAGGGTCGTCGGTTCCGCTGAAGCACAGTGATTTTGACATGTCATTTCCTCCCATGTGTGCCCCTTCTCGACACACGTCTCGTGAAGCTTGGCGTGCGGCCGATTCATTTCTGATCAGCAGTGAGGCCCAAACAAAGTTTGGAGTCTTCGGCTGTGTGTGGTCTTTCTTGAAATGAAGGTCGAATTGCTGCTCCAGGAAGGATGAAATCCTGGACGGATCCCGGTGGTCCACTCGGGCTCTGATAAGATGGAGGACGTGCCTCTCTCTCTCTGTGTGTGTGTGTGTGTGTGTGTGTGTGTGTGTGTGTGTGTGTGTGTGTGTGTGTGTGTGTGAAGTCCACCTGAATATGTTGATGCGTATAAAGTGACGCACCAGTAGATTTACATTTGGTGGTTCCAAAAGAGAGCGCGGGAGGTGATGGGAGCTGGATACACCAAATTAGTCGCTGCGTTTGCATCATCTGAGTGTTTCCACATTTTTGCACTGAAACTCGACACGAAATCCTTTTCACTCGAGTGTTTGTTTGTGTGACCGAATTTTCTCCGTTTGTTTTTTCAGTGCACCGGGCCAGGAACCTACTGCCCAAAGGCAAAGGAGGTAAGAACCCGAGGAGAATTGACTTTGTTATGCACATGTATCAAGAGCTATTATCGTCCGCTTATGGTTTGGATCATGGTTCGTAAACAACAGAAGCCTCTGTGTTTATTTGTGACTGCGCGATCGTGCAGCTATTTCGGTGAGGCACACAATTCAACAGTGTTTGAAAATGAACATTTTTCTTCCACCGATGATTTCTGACGTGTTCTTTCATGTGCAATGGTGGGCGAATCCAGGGTTTGGTTTGGTTTGGTTTCTTCCGCGTGCGCTTCTTTGTCACTGAGCTTGTCCGTTTTTCCTCGGAGTTTGAGCTCAAGCCAGCAGGTCTCTCAGCAATCCGACTTCTTCGTCTACAGGGCGGCAATGCGTGACGCGTCCATTGTGAAGCCTGTTTCACTCTGGATCTGCCAAACCTTGCCATTCGAACATCAAGCCATGGACGCCACGTCGCACGCGACGTCACGCGTTGTGTTCCCGTGCAAGTCAGAGCGTTGTGTTGTTACCTCGTGTCACACCTGCCTCGGTCGTTGCAGGTACGAATGACGCGTACGTGACGATCCAGCTGGGGAAGGAGAAGTACCAGACGTCCATCAAGGAGCGATGCGACAACCCGGAGTGGCACGAGGAGTGCGACCTGTACGTGCGTGTGTGTGTGTGTGTGCGTGCGTGCGTGCGGAGATTTGTGGGGTTGTGGTATCTTCCACGGGTCTGAGAGCGGGTCCAAGAATCCACCTCTCTCGGACACGTTTGGTCACTCGCCGCTTTTGTCATGCTTCCCTCGTAACTCTCTCCTCGATGACAAACCGAGTTTATCCCGTCCAAAGCAAACAGAGCCACATCGAGGATCAATGATCAAAGCCACGGATTCGCTCTGATACTGGTCTCGCTCACGCCGGGTTCACGCTGGATGCGTGCGTCATGCGTCGCGTTCCCGTCGGTGGGGTTGTATGCGCGTGCAAGTCAATGCGTGCCGGGTCCCCTCATGCGCCCGTCGACCTGGAACATCCGCAGCGCGTGACGCATCCGGTGTGAAACGGGCCTGTGGTATGTGATCCCGGTCCAGCATGCTGATGTGACTGGCCCGGCGCGCGATGCACAGGACGTGGCTACTGCCGGTCACTCGGTCACTTGAGAAGATCTGGGGCCAAGATTTGGAGGAAAGAAAATCAAATTGATCGTGCCAATAGCTTGTGAAAATTTTGTCTGTTGTGTTTGGGGGGGGGGCATGTGCGACTGCTCAAAGGGACCAACGTACACGTGTGGTTTGGAGATACAGATCCAAAGTTCACACTTTGCCTTCAGCCAAATTATACCATTTAAATTGATGCTTGTGGCACACGACTTGAAAAGGTGCTGTTTGCCCGGTGGTGCGCAGAGTTGAACAGACGAGTTGTTGGGATCCAGAGACGGATCCACGCGTCACTTCACCAACAGCAATGCGTGTGCGTTGGGTCGTCTACATCCGGTTCGTGACGCGAGGGAAAGTTGGGCGTCACGGGTCCAGTTTCTGATCGTGAGAGTTCAACTCTGGGTCAAAAGTTCCTTTGTCCAACTTGGACCAGCGAGATCCGCGATCGGAAGAAAAAAGAAAAGTACGACGAGAGAAGTGGCCTCGTGGGTGCGCCGCGCGACTTGGATTGTTCCGCGTGTGAAAGTTGGCTGTTCAGCGTCACGGTCGGGCGACCCGTTCTTCAATGAGCATTGATCACGCCCCAAGAGATTTGAGCTTTTCGTTTCAGAAGAGAGGCAGCGAGATGCAGACAACTTGGTGCATTCTCGGATTCTCTCGCAGACCTGATTTTATTTGTTACCCTCTTTGACCAGTTTCCAGCTTGGACTGATGGTTGTACTTTTGTGCCAGAACAAACAAACAAAATGACTGAAGCTTCCTTCTTTCTCCATCTGTTTTCAGCTACTGAATCGAAATTTGATTTGATGAGTTGTTGATTCATTCCTTGACAGTCATCCTGTCGTGCTCGTGAAGTTTGCTCATCCCAAACACTCACAGCTCCCCATCATTGTCTCACCTGTGTGTTGATTGACTCACTGACTGATCTCTTGCCTGATTGACTCGGCAGGAGTCTGACGGAGATGAGCGACGCCGTCGTGCTCAACGCCTTCCACCGCTCCTTCCTCGGATTGGACGACTTCCTGGGTCACGTGTCCGTCCCGCTCAGCCAGTTCCAGATCTACGAGCGCCCAAGGAGCAGGTGCGTGCACAGACGCCGCTGCGCCGTTTGGGCGCTACGCTCAAGTCAGTTGGCGCAGCGTCCTGTTGTTGAGCACAGCGTCATGGCTGGGGCCGTCGGCGCTGCGTGGACCTCGCGTCAAGAGCAACGCACGACACGTTTCGTCGTGGAAAAAAGCCCGAACGTTTTGAGTTCTCAAAGGTTCGCGCACGTGCGTCCACGTGTGCTCGTGTGCGTCCGCTCTCGGTGATGCACTGTTTATCCACTTGCAGGTGGTACTCGCTCAAGTCTAAACCGGGCAAGAAGGACGAGAAGTACCGGGGCGAGATCGAGGTCAAGGTCACCTTCATCGTGCAGAGCAAGAGCGACGGGGCGGCCGGCAGCCAATCACAGCTGCGGATTCACGACCGCGCCGGGTCCATCAAAAACATCGCGTCCGCCGTCAGTGAGTGGCGAGCCCTGGTGGGAGCAGAAGAAACTGGTCCCGGGGTGGGGCCTGGTGGGGGTCGGGGAGAAGGAGGCAAGAGGTTCTCTGGACTTATGGTGGGGATGGGGTGCTTGGTAGTCGTTTAGAACGGTGAGCCTGCCCTGGCTTGGTGGGGTGGGGCCGTTCAGTGGTTTGGGAGCCATGGTGAGGTTCTGAGGTGGGGTTACCAGCAGGTGAGCCAGTTGGGCCCTGGAGGAGGTTGGACGGGGAGGCCTGGTGGCCACAACGAGTTGTTCTCGCACGTCTGGTTTGAGCTTCGCAGGTGTTGGCACCCAGAAGAAAGTCAGGAACAGCACAAACACTCGCAAACACGCCTTGACCAGCGCGCACCCGCTCTCGTTTCCCAGGCGACAAGTTGAAGCTGCCGCATCGGAGCAGCTCGTTCCGCTCGGACAAGTCCGGCAGCTCGAGCTCGACCGGGTCCGGCGCGGCAGAGCGCAAGACGCTGTCCGGGAGTCTCGAGGCGCTGCACGTCAAGTCCCCGCTCCACAAGAAGATCAAGGTGTGTGTGTGTGTGTGTGTGTGTGTGTGTGTGTGTGTGTGTGTGTGTGTGCGTGTGTTTGCGCGTGTGAGGTATCCAGACGACGACAAAGACACCCACGTGTGTGTGCGTGTGTGCACGCGCACTCGTGTGCGACAGGTGTGTGAGCGTCACACGATATTTCCGGGTGCACAACTCGCCCGCGTGTCCGTGTGAGTGAGTTGTATGTAAAGAGACGAGAGAAACAACGCGGTGCGCCTTCTGCGGGAACCTGACTCTGAGACAAAGTCAAGGTCGGTGCCCGGGAACCCGTCAGTACAGGTGAGGAATGTTTGCACCCGGATCGTGAAGGGCGCATTCCAGTGCTGTGTTCGCTTGATCTGCCGCTCTCCTCTTGGGTAAGTCAGATCTACATCCAGTGTGTCCGTCAATGATCAGCCTCACCTCCGTGTCTTGCAGGGTCGGGGGACAGGTCCTGAACCTCTGGTGTTCTTGAGGGATCGGGGGAGGGGGGGGGGCTCGAGAAGTCCATCGATTTCCCCGTCACTGTCCCTTGCCACGCAGCAAGGGCGTTTTTGCGTGCATGACGTCGAGCGCTGGAGAGAGAACCGGGTCCCACAGGCCCGTGTCTGTCAACAAGCAAGGCCCAGATTTGTCCAGTTGTGTTGCAGATTTTTCGCAGCATGAGACTGCCGAAAAAGAAGCGTGAGGTAGATCTACAGAAATATTCTGTTCTGCCGCCCAGTGATCGTTGTGCTGAGGCAGTTGTTCTGTAGTTTCCGTTTCGTTCGTTTGGCTGGTTGTGATTCGTATCCTCGTGCGTACCGTACTTGTTGGAATGATAAGTTTCAGTTTGAAGCTTTTCGTCAGTTGACTGATCGTGAGACAAGAGTTCATTGTCAAGTCCACGTTGTTACTGACAAGAGTTCGTTTTCACTCCTGAGTTGCCAAGCCTCGTTTTCAGTCAAGTTTTGCATTTTGTTCTTATTTTGTGAGTTGACGCGCTTTTCCTTTGCATCGCCGCGCGCATCGTCAGCAGAAAACCATGAGTCTGGAGAACTACTACAAGCCGCCGCCGCCGCTGCGGCCCTCGCCTCAGAAGGAGGACGCCGGCCCCGCCCCCGCCGCCACGCACCCGGAGACCGTCCCCGAAAACGAGGCTGCGCGCGACGCCGACGCTGCGGACGGAGAAGAACAGACATTGGAGGAGCCCGCCAGCCAACCAGACGGCGAGATTATCATTAGCTACCCGCCCACACCCGAACCTGCCCATGTAAGCTTGAGTGTTTCTTTGATTGACCCTCTTGATTTTGACCGTTTTTGGTTTCAAACTGATTGTTGCACTGATGTAGATTCGGTTTGTTGTTGTGGAGGCCCGTTTTACGCTGGATGCGCCTTGCGCAGCGTGTTGTACTGGTGAGCAGGCGTTGTGTCAGAGTCAAGCGCGCATTGAGTTGTGTAGCGATGCAACGCATGGCGCGCCAGTTGAAGTCAGTTGCTCATTCGCACAACAACGATATCGGTGCGCAGCGCACAAATTCTTGACCCCAACTCACCAAAATCAGAACCATTTTGTGGGCTCAAAGTTTTGGAACAGAACACCAGCGCGTTTTGCCTTGTTAAGTTTTGGACTTATGATTTTGCCTTTCATGTTTCGCCGTAATTTGATGCTTTTCCTCACGTTGTCCTTTCTTTTACTTTCATTTGTTTGCTTTTGGCGTTCAGACTAAGAGCCCCGCGCCTCCCAAGCCCCCGCGACACGGGCCTCAGCGCGGCCCGGCGCCGCCCCCGCCGCGGCCCGACCGGCCTCCCCGCTCCGGGGCGCGCGGCGCCCACCGCCGCGCTGGGTCCGGCGGGTCCGCGGGCAGCAGCGGCAGCAGCAGCCCCGGGGCGCCCGGCCGCCGGAGCCTCGGCGGGCTGCTGGGGTCCCCCGGGGGCGGCGGGGGCAGCCCGAGCCTCGGGGGCCGCAGCGGCGCCGACCTCCCGCCGCAACACGACGGGCTCACCCGCTCCCAATCTCACGTACGTTCCGCTTCCTCACTTTTCATTTACATCAAGTCGCCGCTTGGTGCGTCATGCGTTGTGTCCCTGTGCAAGTCTCAGTTGACGATACTCCGTCCGTTTGCTGGCACAAGGTCCCAATGCGTGACGGTTCCAGGCTTTAGACGTGTCGTTAAAAATTCAGTTGACGCTGGCGTAGGCTTGAGTCCTGTTCGCAGTGCTGGGCGCTTGTCCAGTGCGGGACATGGGACTGAAGTAGGCTACGTCTTCGTGTCTGTGTTGTTAGTTTTTGCACGTCCTTCGTTGCAAAATGAATTCGTGTCTGTCGTGCGAAAACAATTGCATTTACGTTTAAAAGTTCAATAAGAGTAAAATTTTGTCAGATTGAAACAGACTCTATTTTCTGTGGTGAAAAGTTCGTTCAGTTTGTCGCGTTAACACACTAACACGACTGGTGTGTTTTGTAGCTGTGACCACAGTAACACCCGCACGCATTGCACGTCCGGTGCGCATGTCCGTTTTGTTGGAACGCTGCATGGTGCTGTGGTTGGTCTTTGTAGAGTTCTGTTGAAGGCTCGGTGCATGAGCTGCATGCCGCCACGCACGCCGGTGACGATCCCCCAATATCGCCCACCGCGCGCGGCCGAGCGGACGGGGACGACAGCAGCCTAGCAACCGATAACATCTCCATGGCAACGACCCACAGCGACGCGGATTCCGTATCCACGGACGGAGAGCCGCTCCCCCCAATCAGAATGATGAAAGTCCCCACGGACGAAAACGAGGCTTCGGACCAGCTGACGGACATCGCTGATGTACGTGTTGTTGCCATGACGCCAAAGCCTGCCTGTTTCATAGCAACTACTAACAGCGCGAAACACTGAAACTTTCTGCATCTTGGTCTTTTGTTGACAACGTTCAGATTTTCATCTCATCTGTAGTCTACCATTTGACTTTGTTTTGTGTTCCCTGTACAAACACAATGTACAAAACATCAACGACACCCTTTCGAAGAAATTAAGGTTTCCCAGGTCCTAACGGGATCAGGCAGTTGACACAAAGCGCCCCTGACTCGCATCACGTGCACGTCGCTGGAACAATGGTGGAGACAGAAAACGTCGACGTGCACGTGCGGCGGGCACAAGGGGTGTGCTCGGTCTCGCTGTTAGGGATTGGAAGTCCCACCCTGTGCCGTGTGAATGAGAACAGTATGGTTTCCCCGGCAACCGATCCCCCGTACTAATGACTAACCGTGAGCACTGGTACCTTTTGCAGCGTGCATGTTGGAGGTGAGTATGCTCCTCTGCGTGTCGTGTTTCGCACCTTTTGTTCAGGCACCCGCACTCCATGTCCAAGCACATTCAGGAGGGGTTCACGCTGGATGCGTCTTGCATTGGGTCCCGAGACAAGTGAATGGGTGTTGTGGGCGCACTGGTGCAAGTGTTGCGCCTACATTTGACAAAAGAAAGATGCCCACGGGAACGGGAGCCACGACGCACAGTGTGAACCCAGCCTGGCCTGATCGGTTGAGGAGGCAGGTGAGAGTGTTGGTGGATCGACGCACTTTGATGGAAGGGCACGGCAGTGATTCTTTCTCCGTAGGGGGCAGCACCTTCTCGCTTTTCATGTTCCTTCGGTGATTTCAGTGTTGGGTACAATTCGCACTGGAGGCGGCGTAGTTGGAGTCCTCTGCACTGGTCCACGGGTGTTGCGTCGCGAACGACGACGTAGCACCCACAGACGAACGCAGGGTTTCCCATTGCGTGCCGCTTCCAGTGTGAATCTGGCCTCGGTCCAGCACCCACCCTCTCTCTTCCCGTCAGTGATTTGCTGTCCCAACAGAATCGTAGAGATAAGGCTTTTGTTGGAGAAGGACAGACCAATGTGAGAGGTGTCTGTTCGGCTGAACCTGCTACACAAATGTCCAAATTGTGACAGTTCCACTGTGTCATAAAAGCTGAAGCCTGGTTCATGCTGGGTACTTGAATGCGATGAGGGGACAAAGCGCCCGTTGACTTGTTCAGGGACGCCTGACGCATTTGGGGTGAAGCCAGGGGATTCACTCCTCCCTCCCACTCGCCTACCCGTCCACTCGCTCGTTCGGCCGCCCAACCGCCCGGTCACACGCCTGTCCGCCCACCCACACGCCCCTGCGCCTGCTGCTCAAAACCCGTTCGCCGTCCCACCCACCCGCTCCCTTCCTCTGTCCTGTAGGTTTGGTGGTTCCTCCGCTTTCTGTCAAATTCGGGTGTGTTTGTTCAGGTGTCGGCTCAGCAGTCAGGTCTTTTGTTTTATTCGTCCAGAAAGATTGAAGCTTTGCTATTGGATCTTCTCTCGGCCAATAGGAGTGTGGTTTAGATAGACGCTGGACTGTGTCCGGTCCGGAGGGCGAGGATTTTGACCGGCTGCAGAGGCACAGGCAGCCCGTCTACAGGGTAAGGGAAGCTGGCGCGAAACTCGGGGTGGTGTGTCCTGGTGCTGCGCGCACTTCGTCCGCTTGGGTTGCTTCACAATCATTGGCAACGCGCGAAACTAAAATTTTGTGTTTATGGGGATGAGTCATGTACACGGGGGCCTCCTGCAGTGGGACCGTGTTTGCCGCGCGGGATAAACTTACCACAAGCGTTTGTACATTCTGTAAATTTTGCCAACACAACTGGAGAAACAAGGGTTGCTTCGTGCTTTCTTTCCGTTCAATGCATCAGACAGACACAAATTTGAGACCCGGTGTTGCGCTGTTCGCTGTTCGCGGGTCAGTGTCAATCCACAATGGCATTGTGAAGGCGTCTGTGCTGATAAACTGTGCTCAACTTTATCTGGCCATTTACGCTGGGGTGTTCGTTTCCAAAGCAGAATCAAGTCACGAATTGACATTCTAGGGATTGAACGCGAGGTTGTGGGCACAGCGCCAACTGTTGACGACAAACGCTCGCGTTTCTCAGTGTTCATCACTTTCTCAGTGCTCATCGCTGATTGGTTGTTTTGCAGGCGCCGCGGTTGAAGCGCGCGCGCAGCGACGCAGACGCGCGGTTCGTGGAGCGGCGGCGCCCGGCGTCCATGATAGAGGGCAGCAGCGAGACGCCGCTGCTCAACGGTGAGCAAAGAAGAATTTAGCGACAGTAAGACGTAATGCTAGTATGGCTGTCATGTGTCAATGCACGCTTCCAAGGCGTGTTTGATTTCAACCCAAGCACCACCTGAGGCCAGTGCGCGCGCACGGTTCGTTGTTGAGGTCGTCAGTCGAACTTTGGATCCACGAAGCCTGTCCTTCCCGCAGAAGCCGTTGACTTCAGAATATCCTCAGGCAGAATGGAGGGAACGTCCGGCTTGAAGGTTTTCACACGGGCAGGAAATTGAGCGGGCTTTGCCTGAAACACGCCTTTTCATCACAGACACGCGGGAGCTGGCGCGGTCGCTGGGGCGGCTGAACGAGGACGACGCGAGGTGGGCGGGGAGCGGCGGCGGCGGGGCGGGCGGCGGCAGCGCCGAGAGACTCGCCCGCGCCGGGAGCGGGTCGGCGCTGCCGGAGTCGATCCCCGAGGAGACGGCGGGCGAGGGCGGCGAGGCGCGGGACAGCAAGGCGGACCGGGTCCGCAGACTGCACGACAGAGACAGTGAGTGGGCGCGGGACATGGGCGGGACACAGGTGTGAGGTGAGGGTAGGGGTGGGTGGGCGGTGGATGGTGAAGGGGTGGAGTTTGTTAGCGAGCGGTGCAGGGAAGGAGGCAGAGGGAGGTGGGATTGATGAGCTGTGGGACAGAGACAGCAGAGACGATGAGCGGGGAGGGGTCCGGAATGCTGGGATACATAGCGCGTGTGTTGTCACGATGCAGCCACGTGACGCACTGTTGCCACGTACGTGTTGTGTTGGAGACGCGCTGCGTCACACGCTGCCCGTGTCGCTGTAACCATGGAGACTGACGGCTCCGTGTTGTGTTGTAGACGCGCGGCGCCACACGCTGCAGGAGGAGCTGCCGCGCGTCGCTGCGCACGACCTGCACAAGGACATCGCCGAGCAGCTGAGCAGCAACAACAACGCCAAGGAGAACGAGCTGCCCAAGGAGGTGCTGGACGAGTACAAACATCTGTCGAGAGAGGTGAGGCAGGACGAGAGAAAGGAAGAGTGAGTGAATGTCCCCTGTGGTGCTTCAGGAAGACGAGTGAAGGGGAAGAGGATGCGAAATGAGAAGGAAGAAACAACAAAGGAATGGAGGAATAATCGAGATGTCTCGGTCGCAGGGAGGGTGAAATGATTTGAGTCGGGGTCGATGGAGCGTGGCTGGTGTGGAAGAAAAATTGCAGCAGTGACTTTTCAAGGAAGAAGACAAGGAATTGTGTGCTGAGCCAAGTGATCCTGCGAGATAAGCCAAACGGCTTCGGCTCGACACTGGCGGCTGGCGTGCTTCCTGTTGTGCTTCACACAGGAAGAACATGCGAAACCGGCACCACGCTCGCTCTTCAACCGGTAGAGCTCTAGTTCTCAGCACACGCTCCTGTCACCAAACGCAGTTGCTGACGGACTGCTCCCCTTGACTGGGGTGCACTCCAGCGGATAGAGCCGGCCCGGTCCTGACCTGGGGTTCGACTCTGAGTCCGGGAGGGAGGCCGATTCGCAATTTGTAGACAACACTCAAACACTGATGCCTTCGGTATAAATGAGAGTGCAAGTTGTTGGGAGGTGGGGGTGGGATCCCATTTCCGCTGGAGACTCGAAAAACTCGAAGCGCGGCGGTATTGAACAATTGAAACCGGCTTTCGTTCGCCTTTTCCAGGCTGGAAGCCGCTCAGCGATGAGTCAGTCACATCTCAGGAATTTTCTTGCGCAAAATATTTCCACAACAAAACCCAAGCCATTTTGCCCATTTTGACAGGTTGTCAATAGAAGCAGGTGTTTCGACAAGAGTCCGTCTGACTCATGTGCACGAGACGCGTGTTTTTCTGCTGCGTTTATTTTTCTGAGAAATTTATTGATTACACACAGAAACATCTGTTGCAAAAGTGCGCCAAAACACGAAATGTGTGGAGCGGGAAATTCCTTCAAAACAAAACAACAAAGCTCGGTTCACATCAGTCGACCTGGTGAGAAGGAGATTTGGCCGGATCAGTCGGAGGTGGAGATGATCCTCCCAGTGGATCAGACTAGATCTATCGTCGCACAGAGCCACGCCCCTTCAGAAAAGCTGCGATCGATTTGTCGCGCGTTTGCGCTCAAAGTGGCAAGACCCACTGCGATGACCCCCGACTTTCCCTCATGCAAACAACATGGATTCAAACAACACAGGATCTGTGGAGAAATGCGAGCCACATCATATCCTGACAGATTCTGATTCCTGAACAGGGCATCTATAAAATTGTGTGACTCCGCAAAAAGCTATCACTCCGTGTGAACAAATGAGCACGCGTGAGAAAAGAGTTTTCATCTCCAAAGTTTACCAGGAGCTGGGTAGGCAGAAGAAAATAGATAGACCACTGCATCCCCCGAGACGCGTGCCCACGCTGACAAGTGTTCTTGTTTGCCAATCCGGAGAACATTCGCGGAAGCCATGGGAGCAGTGTGTGTTGCCGGTATGCAAGAGGCGTGGATGAAACTGGGCCGTATGAGAATTCAACACACGCACACGCACCACACACACTGCACACTGACACACGTTGTCTGCTCGTTTCAGGACCTGATCAAGCTGGTGCACACGCAGCGACAGCAGCTGCACCGCAAGGAGAACCACGTCAAGGATCTCGAGGGCTACATCGACAACCTCCTCGTGAGTGAACACACACACACACACACACGCACAAGGAGAAACACTACAAGGATGCGTGCACACACACACGCGCTCGCACACACACACACACACACACACACGCACACGCCCACACACATACACACACACACACGTGGGTGTCTTTGTCGTCGTCTGGTTACCTCAAGCGCGCAAACACACGCACACACACACACGCGCGCGCACACGCACACACACACACACACACACACACACACACACACACACACACACACAGGTATGCAATGTCTGCTCTCTTCCTCCAGGGCACCGGTACGTCCACAATTGGGTTTCTGACATCTTTTCAAAAAGCGCGCGTTTGGAAAGGTCACAAGTGCTGTTTCAGGGGAAGACGATGGCTAGGCTGCGAATCTGTCACACCCGCATGTTCACACGTGTACTGCTCACACCGCTCTGCCCCGTTCACCCCACTCCACACAGTGTTTACTCTTCCTGAATTCACCGTTTTACGAGGTTCTATCAATTCGTGGAATCAGCATAATCTCTGAAGGCCTGATTGTCATCGATCTCGTCAACCATTTGACTCCTTTCTGACGCAATCTTGTCAACAATCGAGCAGAACGGAGATCATGCTGATTCCACAAATTGAATGATAGAACCTCATATTTGGTGGGAAACAACTCTTGTCACACACACGCATGCACAGCTCGTTGGTACAGCTCGTATCCACTGTTCCAGGTGAAGGTGATGGACAACTCGTGCACCACTGCTCTCCTCTGTGCAAGGTGAAGGTCACAGACACACGCGCGCGCACCACACACGCATACCTCTCACACGCACGCACACACCGGGTCTGTGCTGCTCGTTGCAGGTGAAGGTGATGGAGAGCACGCCGCGCATCCTGCAGAACCCGTACGCGCGCCCTCGGTACCTGCCGTCCACCATCGCGCTGACGCCCGCCGGCTCCGACAACATCGTGCACGCCAACAACAAGAAGAACAGCAAGCACCACGCCAACCCCTTCAAGAAGATACAGGCCGCGCTCAAGTGAAGGAGGACACGTTGTCGTTGTCATGGAGACAGCGTTCCCGTTTGTACAAATTTACGTCAGCGGCGTTCACGGGTGGGAACAGAGGGGGTCAGGAGGGGGCGGGGGGGGGCGGAGTGGGAAAGCCAAATGTCAATTTTTTCTTCAGATTGATACAAGAAGCGTTCAATCGCCTCAAAAAAATGCAGAAACTGCAGGACTTGTTCAGTGCAATGCCAGTTGCCAATGATTCAGCGTTCACGTGTTTACAAAGAAAAGAGAAAATGATGCTCAAAATTCCACAGAGGGTATTTTTCTGGAAATGTGACAGAACTGTGACGTTGGAAGGAATGCAACGAAGCCACAGCAATAGACACGCAAGTGTTGAGCGACCCCTTCGCACCAGTTCGTGTGTTGTCAAGGCGACAGAGTACCCACAGCAACGGAGACATCGTTGGCTGTGCAGCCTCTTAGAAATCTCTACCGATTTACCTCGTGACAACAAAAAGAACTTCATGCGTGGAGATACGAGAGGACGGGACTTGTCGACACACTGGGTCACGATGCTCAATTTCACACAGACATCAGCACTCACGTGTCTTCGTTTGGGGACGCCATGCACGACGCGTTCAGCGTGCTTCCCGTCGAGTGAAATCAGAAAGACTGTTTTGAAAATGTCAGATGCTCAAATGTTGTGTACGTACAGTCAGCGGTTGTGAACGCATTCACAAAACGAGCAGTGTTTTGAGGGTAAAATGTACACTTCCGCATTGACGAAGAGTCCAGTGCGCATGTCCAGAAGAGAAAAGTCACATAATCTGTACATATCATCACGTGTAGATTTCCCTGCAGTGGTTGGTGCTCCACGTTCTTGCCCCACCGGTTGGTTCACTGCCGTCACCCTGCACGCGTGCGTTTGCGTGTGTGTGTGTGTGTGTGTGTGTGTGTGTGTGTGTGTGTGTGTGTGTGTGTGTGTGTGATGGAAGCAAACAAACTTGTGTCCATTCACGAAAGTTGTGTGCCCTTTCGTGCCGCTACGTGATTGTATTCAAGGGTGAGTGATTTTCTTGGAGAATTTGTAGAGAATTCCGTTCCCTGTGTATAAATCGGGTTCTTGTGTACATATTTCCGAGTGCATGCCGGTTGGGTTCGGTGCTCCACAGCGGTTTGCTCCCCAAGATTTTATCCACCCATGTCGTGGCCTGATCCCACGCAAGATCGCAGCTTGTTTGCAATTCCATTTGGGCAGATGTGAATTTTTTTTCACGTCATTGGATTTGTCAACTTTTCCCTCCCCTCTGAAAAAAAAAAAAATTCCCCCTGTTTTTGTCATCCCTTCCTCGCCCCCCCCCCCCCCACCAAAAGAATGTTCCCTGTCTGCGCTCTTGCGCGGAAACGTTTGTTTCCCGTCTTGAATGTGCTGGTCTCCGGACACAGGTCGCCCTCCCCACCTGTCGTGGATCCGCACCTGAAAGAATGTGCTGCACCGTAATGGACTCGGGTGCGCTCGGTGTACAGTGTACATACAGCTCCGAGATCTGTTCTGAGTCTTAGAGACATGTCGCTTCGTTGAATTTTGAGTCTTCCTACCCACCGAACGGTATTAACAATTGAAGGCTGCTTTCACATCACGGAAACAAACGCTCTTCCAAGACTTACGCACGAGTATTCACGGGCAGCGTCTCTTTTTGTGACGCTGCGTCTTCCTTTCTGATCACGTGATATTGACACAAAATGAAGACTTGTCGGTGTAAAAGACTTTGCTCTTGTCAACGTTTGCGCAGCTGTTGCATCAGCTTCTTTCACCAAAACATTATCTTGAGGTCAACAAGTTTTCCGACAGTGGAAACGGGTGCTTCCCTGACGACGATGACAGCAACAGCAGCAGCGGCGCTGAGATCGAGGCTTCCCGTATGTGAGCTTCCGTTGCGTTGCAGAGGAATTCTTTGTGGGGACTTTTTTGCCCATCAAGTTTTCCTGTGTTTGTACAAACTCCTTTGTTAAGTGGAATTTTGTTATTTGCAAGAGAATAAATCTGAAGTGCAATATTGTCACTTTGGAAGCATGACTGCGCTTTGTTTTTCTGTTTCAGAATTTTACTCGCTCGTAATAGTTCGGTTGAGGCACGTCCGATTCGCTCGTCGCCCAGATATCAGTTTGGCGGGTATCCGCAAGACATGGCGACACAAACATGTTGCCTCCAATGACATTTATTTTCCAGATCTACTGAAAAGTGAAAAACGCGTATGAATTGCTGTAAACATTTAACAACACGACGCCATTTGGGTGAAAGCTTCGACACAGATGCACAACTTTACAAGTCGAGTATTTCGGGGTCGTGTCGGGAAAACTGCGCGAATTTCATCAAGTCGTCCATGGTCAGCAGAGTCGTGAGGTAATCAACGATCGGGTGAAAATTCACACGTTGCTTCCTTCTCTCCGCTTCGGCCACCAAAGATCTGTCGACGATGAATCGAACGGACCCATCGACGTCGTTTATCAGTCCGAACGGGGTCACCGCCCCAGGGGTCAGTCCGAGTTTCCGGTCGAGGTCGTCCGGTGACCCAAAACTGAAATTTCTGTGAGCGCCAACCAAAGCTTTCAATTTCTTCAAATCGATCTCTCGCGTTTCGTTGCAAATGACCAAATAGAATTGTCCCTTGCGGTCTTTGAGGAAAACGTTTTTGCAGAAGATGCCGCGCATGTTTGGTGGCCGAGGTGGTTCCAGGTAGGGAGCGGTTCGCGTCTCAATCCCGAGTTTTGCGAAGATTGCATAAAGTTGCGCAACGTTGGTGCGCCCGTGCGAGTACGCGTCAAAAGAAGCGACGACGCGACGCAGGTCGCCGTTACCAGGCTGTGGTGACGGCTCGTTGCCAGGCCCGGGAGATTCTCGGCTGCATGGGGAACATGGGGCTTTTGTAAGGGTCTCGTGGTCCGGATTCAGCGCCTGGTCCGATGTCGACGGCTGATCGCTGGGGTCACAACACACCGGGGACCGGGTGGAACCCAACATGGCACTTGGACCCTCCCCGTTCGTTTCGCCCGTGGGGCCCAGGGCTGGGGCATCGCAATATGACCGACCTCCCACCCGTCCTCCAGGGACCCCTGGGGGTTCCGGCCCCCTTCCACCAGCCGACGAGCCCCCGGGTCCTTCCCCACTGGCCGAGGGGTCCCCAAGCCCAGGGGACCCCAGGGCCTGTCGTGCATCTCGTGACGAAGCCATTTTGATGGTTTTCTGGTCGGGAGTGCACTGCGGTAGCAGGCACACCCTCTCGACAAAACAATGAGACAACGTTGCATCGTGAGTGCACCGATCATACAACTGCACAACATGTCAGTCGCGCTGTTAAAAATGTCAGTTTGTGAGTATGCCTCGTTTTGGTCCAAAAAGCAATTGAGACCAGACACAAGAAACACTTAACACAGTGTTACGTGCTCAGCAGCAAAACCTAATGTTGGGTGCTACACATGCAAAGTCACACTCCCTGTTACACATCTCCGCCTCTCCGTCTGTGACCCCTCCGCAGCAGTGACCAACTCCCGTGGTTTGATCACGTGAGTGGAGGGCCTCGTCAGTGAGTGGTGGGTGAGTTTCTGCAGCGCGCAGCCGCGTAAGCATGCGCAGTGCAGCACAGTTCATGGTTCGTCCGAATCGTTCATCCAGGGTCTCTCAGTCCAGGATTCATTGCGCCACGTTCTCTCTGCATGCTGCTTTCAGATCTGTGGAGAGAAAACAAGAACTCTCAGTGTTGAAAGTGCCTCACGGATGCCGCGTGCAAACCATCGTGAATGCTCGACGCTTCATTTTGTTCCCTGCGGGCGAAGCAGCCAAAGTATGTCTTCAGCAAATGATAAGATTCCCCAAGCTTGGTGGAGCTACAGTGCGTGACACACGCATTTCCAGGTAAACAGGATACTCGTACGCTCGTATTGTTGGCATCGATCGTACTCGTATCCAGCAAACAAACGGAACAGGCCAAACGCTGGTGTGCTCAGGTCTACATGTTTGGCTGCATGTGCGAGCATCTTGCGCAGTGAGTGAGGCCCGTTCTCACAGGCTGCGTCATGCGTGGTGACCCTGGAGAAATCCAGGCGCGCTGTCGCTGTCGGCAGCGACGCACCGGCCATCGGCAAGAGCAGGGACACGACGCATGGCCCGTGCAGCCGGCATTGGTCGCACATTACGTACGTTTGTGCCACTTCCGCCCAGCAACAAGCGCTCGACGCTGCCAAACTCACGTGGACAGCTCGCTGAGCTCATTCATCTCCACGGCCAGCCGTTCAGAGTGCAAACTGGTCCAGATACACTGGGCATGCACAAGGCTGTGCGGATCCAGGACACAGTGACTGGGGAAATCCAGGGTTTGATGTGGGACCTCATTCCGACTTCAAAACCATTTGCACTCTGCGACGAAAACGTTTGGGGGGGGGGGGCATGGGCGCCCAACCCCTTGGATCCGCCCAGAGTGCACTGGTCCAGATAGACAATGTTATCACACAAATAACCAGCCGGTCCTTCACCGAAGAAGTGCTGATGTAAAAACTTGTTTGTGCATGGAATGCGCTCAGCCACAAAAAGAGAATCCGACGTCATGCCCAGACGGGCAAGGGTCGGCTCCCAGGGAAGCCACCAACCTGCTTTCAAATTTATTGGTTCTCTACTTCTCGCACAAAACCACTCAACTGTTTTGTCCGACCAAACCACAAACTGACAAGCTTTTCTGGAGACGAACTATTTCCTCAAAAGGCAGTCCTCATACCGAACAGCATTTGTGGAACAAACGGCAAAAGTTGCTTTTGAGAACCTGCCAGACGTGCGACAATTCAACCGACGGGTCACGCAAGGGTCAACACCTGACCACAAAACAGATGAATTTTATGGTTTTACACCAACGTCGTGCGTGGGAGCGTCATTCCACCGCGAGTTGGTTGCCAGTGAAAAACGTTTACGAGTCTGACGGGAGACGGGACATTGGTCAGATTGTGGTGCGGCAGTGGAGTCCACTCTGCAAAATTCGCACAAGCTGTTTACGGTGTGCCCGCCCCCGCCCCCGAAACTTGTCTCCTCTTGAAGTTGCATGAGTTGGACGCTCCCTCGATCCTGGTTCGTGAGAAGATGACCTTTGTGCACCTGCAGTACTGACCTGTGAGTGTCAGTGTTTCAGGTTCTGCTTGGCCTGGTTGTGGTGACTGTTGATGAGCTTGGTGGTCGTTTTGCGCGTGTGTCCGCACTTGTCATGGTGGTTCGTGTTCTGGGACGCCTCCTTCTTCGTCCGACCCTTCCCGCTGCGGCCTGCAAACAGCGAATACGGTTACCACCCGCACAAAACCGACGGCTTGGCCGGACAAGTTTCAGACGAGGCAGTATCAGAACAGAGAGGAAGGCACGCACGTGTGGACCTGTGATGTGCTTTTCCAAAAGCCCAATAATTCCCTACTTTTGTTTCTCCAAAGTTTGTGAGTCCTCCGTGAACTGATTCGATCTCACTTTGGCTGAAATTGCTTTCACAGGGAAGCAACGGTGACGCATCCAGTGTGACACAAACCTGATGAATGTTTCGTCAGAAAAACGATTTCTCGGAAACACAGGAACTTCCCAAAAGAGACTCAATTTTAAAACTGTTGGCCAAATTGGTTTTGTGGACCCACTGCCGTGACACTTTCCACGGTAAACAGATCATGAGTTGTTTGTTGGTGAGAACGGGGTCAGCCAGCTGCCTGTGAGGACAATTCACGATGTTCACCTTGGGCTGTTTGTTCACATCAAAAAGGTGCAAACACTCAACTTGCACTTTGGCTCCCACAAACAGACCTGGTCTGTTCGCACATTTACACAAAGCCTTCGAAGTTTGGCAAAAAAGGATCATTTTTGCTTGCAAGTCAGAATTCTGAGAAAGATGTCAACAACACTGAAATTTGCACAACAAACCTGAGAACATTTGCTTGTCGTAGGCGAAGTTGTAGTGCTCGTACTCGTCAAAGTGAGCCTCCATGTTGCTCTGCCTGCTTTTCTGCTGCTTGACTTCAGTAGAATGTCCTGCAAACGGGTGTAGTTGATACTGGAATGTTCACAACAGAAAAATGGCCACTGGTTTAAATAGACAGGTCGATGTTTTGTTGACATCATCATCGCTGCTTCCCTATTGGTCGCCGCGATGTTTGTTGTTTCGCAACTGCGGCTCCGATTGGTTCAGACTCAAGGTCGTTGGTAGAATTAGAGGCAGAAATCTCGTGACGCGCACTTGCTCCATCTGTTGTTGCCGCTACAATGGTAAAGTGTTTCGCAACAAAATGCTGCGGTGTTTCATGCCCGGGGGGGGGGGGGGGGGGGGGGGGTATTGGGTGGCGGAGGGACTAAATTTTGGGTATAGTGGGAGAAAATTAGAAAACGATAGGAGGG
>JAAUXT010022194.1_pt1 | contig 28613 bp, 24 predicted proteins | sample 7278171 | NCBI WGS metagenome assembly JAAUXT01 (sample SAMN14350112, study PRJNA611818) | marine sediment metagenome | isolation source: surface marine sediment (1.8m) | place: French Polynesia: Moorea | collected 2018-08
ACTCGATTATTAAGTTTTTAGTGCTTGACATTTCTAATCGAATAACAATCAATGCCTTAGCAATATGAACCGCCATCACTGCTATTTAACTTTCCAGCAGCTTGGAAGTCGTAACCTGCTGAAAAATATCTGGTTCATGGGTTTTCACGAAAGTCAAGAAGAAAAAACTTGATCATCGAGTATTACCTCAAACGCCAATCCTGGACCAGTCGCGAAGCATTTATCGAACATGCGATGGTGTCATGGCCCGAATATAATCGCCGCTATGCCTGCCCGATCGAATGGACATGGACAAACTACAAAATGCGACAGTGGTTCAAAAAACATACCCATTGATTTCGAACATTATTTATGGCTAGAGATACTAGCGCCAGAATCCGGGACGACTAACCCGCCATCCTCAGCCCCCATCGGGACGACTCTAGGGCATTGAGTTTGTCACCTGGTTAAACCAAAAAGTCCAGAAATACTGGAAGATTGGAATTCATTGGCTAACGGCTTTGCGGGATCTACTGGCTTGTCTCTTTAATGAAAGGGCCATAGGAATTTTGAGCAAATTGGAGTGGGCAAAATATATTCCAGTTTTTATTGGCCTTTACCCGGAAACCGGGCTTATCTGGGTTTGCATCCAGGACGCTTGGGCTTCGCTTTGCGTTCACTGATTGAAAACGGCGTCGCCGACTTGCCCTGTTGCTTTTCCAGCTCTTTGACTTTTTGCCGTAGGCGAGTAATCTCCTGCAACGCTTGTTCCAGCTCCAACGATCAGCCGGCCTTGCGACCCTCCATGACTACGTAGCCCGCGAGACTCTGGAGTACTGGAAAGCGTCGAAGAAGCCACATATCAAACTTTTCCCAGTAATACCCTAAGGGTAGTACTCGATCCATACGCGATAATACGCGGTAGGAGTTAAACAATACGTTTGGAAACCGTGCACGAATAGCGTCGAGGTCGCATTGGTCAAGTTTCCGCTCATCCTGCGTGATGTGTAAGGCAAATGAGGGGTCATTGGGGAACAACCGCCGCAAGAACCTCGTGTTCCGTAATACTTCAAATGGAGGTGCTACAACAGGCTCTTGGAAAAGCATGACCCCACCGGGTTTGAGAACCCGGAGGCATGTATCCATGGCATTCAGGATGTCTACGTGGTGCAGAATATCGACGCCCGCCACGACGTCGAAGGAATCATCGCTAACGGGAAGGTCTTCCGCGGTCGCGACGGTGAATGTGGTCCTAAGAGCAACGCCCGCTTGTTCGGCACGAGCCTTCGCCTGAGCGATATTCTCCGGCGAGATATCAAACCCGAGGACCGAAAACCCTACATGTGCTGCGCAGATCGCCAAGTCGCCCGCACCGCAGCCAAAGTCGAGAAGGCGTCGCCCGCCATCAAGATAAAACTTGGGAAGTCGACCCAATGTGTACCAGTAAGGATTCCAGGGGCGAGGCGGCGCTGAACCGTTCACTGGTGCAAGGTTCACATTATTGCGGCCTAGTTCGCTGCTAAACCGGGCATAGAACTCGCGCTCGCGCCTTTGCCGATCTGTCAGTGCCTCATCACCAGCTCCCATTATCACCGATGAGGTATCACTTTCGTTTGCTTTTTTCATGTTGCAAGTTCCTAGTAATTCAGGGCTTTAAAAAAATTTTAAGTTCAATGCGTTAAGCGCAATCTAAAAGATATTTTCCCGAGTCTAATACCAATCTGCGATCTAAAAAGTATTATAACTCTTGCTCAAGGCATTAACCGGATTGTCACATAATTAATGGAGGTATTTGTCACCTATTTTTTGTGAGAATCCAGCAGATACGGAATCCGGATAAACCGGTTGCGTCGTCGGTTACATTTCTGAAGCTGGCTGATGCGCCGCTGTGTCGTTTTAACATCCGGATCATCGCTGCTATCCAAGACCATCAATTGCACATCGCTGAAGATATTCTCGACGGAATTATCATCGGGACTCCCCTTGGGCAAGGTGATCCAATGGAGCTTCATCAGCCGGCGCATCAATCGGCGTGTTCGCTTGGACGTACAGGGATGGGTGGGATCGCGATCCAGCACCACCTACACGGGTTGCTCCGGATACCGGCGTCAAATCTGCTGCATAAACCGACACATCTGCTCCGAGCGCTTGTGCTCGTAAAAGGCCCATCGGCGGCGGCCGGCCTTGACATCATAGGCGACGAACAAATAGAACAAGCCCCGCGTGCGCTGTCCACGAGCCAAGATCCGCTGCTTGGGCCGTCGTATAACGCCACCCCCCGTACGCTTTGACCGCAATCGGTTGCTCATCGAAGAACAACAACACACCGTTTGGTGGTAACTTTCGCCAAATCAGTCGGATACGGCCAAGAATCGCCAAGCGCCGCGGGTCATGGCTGATCAGCTTGGGGGCAATATGGCGAAGCGAGAACCTCCTTTTTTGAGCACCCGGCGCAGATGCTCGCGGCTGATCGCCTCGACCAGGCGCTGCTCGAGCAAGTACTCGCTCAACTTCGATAGCGACCACCGCCCGTAGGATAAGCCCACCTCGCCGGGGGAGCTCTCAGCGAGTTGGAGAATCGTGGCTCTCGTTGCGCATCGCTCAGTCGCCGTGGCGCACCGCCATGCAAGTGCTCCTGGATGCAGCCGACCCCGGCACGCGCAAAGGCCCGCAAGTCCGAATAGATCGTATTGACATGACTCTCCAGGGTGTCAGCAATGCGGGCCGCTTCCATGCCTGTGGCATACAGCAGTAGCGCTTCGGCACGACGCTGTTGCCGCGCACTCAGCTGTTGTTCCAGCGCTGCGTGGAGTTGTCGAATTTCCCACGCGTGCGGCTTATGAACTACGACGGTACTCACTGAGCGAGTGCGCCGAGGTCAGTAGTTGTCTCATGCTCTCAGTCGTACCAGCAGCAAACGGTTTTTGCGGGCGCATAATAATTTCTCATCATGATCTGGAGATTATTTTAGTTAATACTTCTTTGATTGCAGATTGGTATTAGATTGCAGATTGGTATTAGATTGCAGATTGGTATTAGATTGCAGATTGGTATTAGATTGCAGATTGGTATTAGATTGCAGATTGGTATTAGATTGCAGATTGGTATAAGTTAGAAATGTATACTCGATTCCGTAGTTTTTTATTTCAGATAACCGGCGGACAGTCCGGGTCGGTTGTTTTCAAGCCGGGCGGATTGCTCCGGATGCCGCAGCAACAGCTGATCGTACAACAGACTCATACCATTTTTCAAAAACTATGCAACATGAAAGTGGCTGATTTGATGAAAAAATATAGCTCCATTATGAGGGTAGTTTATTGAAAATGGTATCAGTATGACACCGCACTTCGATCCCTCCGGGTCTTGATGCTTGGTCAAGTGGTTCCAGCCGGCATGTTGAATTCCACCTGGGCCAGCACCGGCGCCCGGCAGTCGCCTGCCAGAGTTTTCGCCCGTCGCTGAGCTTGCGGTCGTGTTCAGAGTGGATCACCCACACAGGGCCGCTGGGCTTGTTGAGCCAGGTAGCGTTCAGCAAACACTTCATAGATATCGGCGTCGCAGCCGACCGTATAAACCAGTCGGGCCTCGGGCTCGTAACTGCAACTCAGGCTTGCAATTCACACATGCGCTGATAGCCTACGAGTCAGCGGATGTTTTTCTTCTCTTCGAGGGGCCGACGAGGATCTTTATCTTGACCCAAACTGCCTGGTTCCCAGGCCCAGAAACACGCATTTTAACTACACGGTCTCATGCCGCCGCCGAACGACAATCCGCAAGCGCTTCGTAAAGCGTGGAAAGCTTTTCGATCACGATCTCCTGGTGAAATTGCATTCGCACCGCTTCACGGCCTGCCTCTCCAAGACGAGCATACAATAGCGGGTCCGCTTCGAGCATCCGTAAGGCGCTGACAAGCGGCGCTGGATCTTCAACCGATACGAGGATGCCCGTAATACCGTCTGCCACCACGTCGGTCACGCCCCCTACCGACGTGGCAATAACAGGCCGTGCCGCCGCCATGGCCTCGATCAGGGAATTTGGAAATCCTTCGCTTAAGGAGCAAAGTACACTGACATCGAAAAACTGGTGCAGATTCAGAGGGGAAACTAGCTCACCCAAAAAATGGACCCGAGATCCAATCTGCAAACGTCGTGCGAGCTCCTCAAGTTCAGGGCGGGACGGACCATCGCCGATAATGATTAGATGAAATCGTGAGTTAAGTTGCGCCATGGCTCTGAGAAGCAGAACATGATTCTTTACCGGCGACAGCCGGGCCATAATCCCAATGACGAACGCCTCGTCAGGAAGGTCCCAAGCTCTACGCTGCCTGAGGCGCTGTGCCTCGTCCATGAGCTCAAATGCGCTTTCCCCAAGAAAGTTGGGAATTTCGACAATCTTATTCAGTGATACTCCCTCCTCACGGGAAAGTAGTCCGGCCACGCTCTGGCTGTTCGCGAGAACACGGTGAGCCAGCCAATAGCTCCAGCGATTGAGCGTTATGAGTTCAGGGCGAGGTACCTCGTACCACCAACGGCGGCTCGCGATGACCGCACATTTACCGAGAAGGCGCGCCCACGGTGCAGCAAAGATATTGCAGTAGATGTCATGTGTGTGGACGACATCTACCTTCCAGCCTCGCAATAACTTGGCAAGTCGAATCCCCTGGATAGCGGTCCGAACCGAGTACAGATTTGGAATCGGAAAATGGGCCATGCGCACGCCGAGCCGTTCGTAGCGTGCCCGAAGTGGCCCCTCGGTCTGGAGGTACAGTACAGATAACTGGAACCGGTCCAGATCAAGTGCTTCCGCGGTTCGCACCGCATTCAGCTCGGTACCCCCAATCATAAACGAATCGAGGCAATAGGCCACCCGAATACGATGTGTCGACGGCATCACGACTCTAACTGGAGATAGTTATAGGGAACATCCAAATGTCCATAGCAGCCATCACAGCGTTATACTCGTGACCCAGGAGATTGGTGAACTTGTTGTCTCGCCATGCCCTAATGAGGTCATCGGATGCAACTTGTACAACATCATTCTAATGGTATTCGACCTTTTTCCAAGAGCTTTCGGTCTTTTTCCTAACCCAGACCCAAAAAGCAAGCCAGGCCGCGGCATTGAGCACGAGGAAGGAACCCGCCGCCGAGGTCAGCCGTGTCTGGGCATAATCACCTTGCAAGATCCCGATCAATCCCAGGCAATAAAATACTACCTGGCCTACAAAGGCCACTTGGAAGCAGGGAGCGCTCAGCATCGCACTTACGATAAGCATAATCAATAGCGCCCAAGGCGCCACGAGCCGCATGATCTTATGGGATAGGAACTGAAGCCAAATGGGATTACGCCATGGCAGTAGCGCGGCTGGCACATGCGTCAGCAATTGAAAATTTCCGCTTAGGGTACGTAATTTGCGGGAAAATTCATCGCCGGTTCTCGCCGGAAGGGTGTCGAATGCAAGAGCCTTCTCATCGTGGATCACACGATAACCCTGCATCGCGACCTGCAGTGGCCAATAGACGTCATCCAGAATAATTCCCTTGGGAATTGAGCGAAACAGTTGCCGGCGCACCGCGCTGATAGCGCCGGTCACGCCAACGGTCGAGTGAACCAAACTTTCCGTTCGGCGCAGCCATTTTTCGTAGTGCCAGTACCACCCAACGGCAGCCATGAGATCTGAAACAGTCTCCACTCTCAGATCTCCGCTAACGCCCCCGACTCGGGGGTCGGTGAAGTTCTTCAGAAGGTTATTCAAAGCATCTGGCGCCCATCGCTGGCGCGCATCGGCAAAGACGATGATATCGCCCCGGGCGGCGGCACACCCAGCAGTCAGCGCTTTGGCTTTGCCAACATTGACAGGTAAAGCCAGGACCCGTACATGTCCAGTTGTGTAGCGCTCGGCTATTGTAACTGTACTATCCGTCGAACCGTCAGAAACGACAATAATCTCGCTTTCACCCGCATATGCTGCGAGTAGCTTGATGAGTTCATTAAGCCGGCGATCAATCAAAGATTCTTCATTATGAACAGCGAGCAAGACACTGATCGAACCAGTGAATCGGCCCACTGGACGGACTGGACTCGGGCGAAGATAGGCAATCAAACCGATCAATAATGGATAAAAAAAGTACACATATAGGACACAAAGGGTACACATCCAAAAGCAAATTTCAAGCGCTGTCATGATAACCAGTACCCTCCTGTTTGATCTGCAAATTTATTTACTATAAATCAATGCATTAAAGGAAAACATGGTGGCGTGTTTGATAGTCCTTGGGTTAGCGGGGAACAACGAAATCAATCCCATAAACTTGATTGTCATCTTGAGCTCAAAGCCCCCGGATAGTCGACGCGAGCGATCCGTGGCACGAGTTGCAGAGAGGAGCAAGACAGTCTCCGACGATGCCCAATACGCTCGACCGTACGCCAGGAAGGCACAAGAGCGCCCACAAGCGTTTCCAAGTTGCGTTGCACCTCCATCGACACCCTCATTTTGGGTTGCGACTCAGCTTTGTCGCCGGACGAAACTATACTTCGAGCCGGATAATGCCTGACTTTTGCAAGAGTTCTACTCAAGACTCTGCCCCTTAGTTCATTCAAGACTTGACTGCAATTTGTGTCGCACGGGGATCTTTCAGTAGGTCGCGATTGGGCGCTTCACCATCCAGAAAGACGCGACACCAAAGCTCAAAGTTTAGGAGCCGCCAGATTCGGTCTGCATGATCGCGAAAGCCTGAACGATGTTCCACCAACATCCGGCGGATTGCATCAGCGTGGAAGAAACCTCTTGATGAGGTCCGAGATTCAAGCAAAGTATGCTCAACTTTATCGATCTGTTCACCGCAAAGCCAGTGTTGCCAAGGCGTTGGAAAACCAAGCTTTTTCCGGAAGATAATTGAGTTCGGTAGAGTTCTTTTCATTGCACGTTTAAGAACATGTTTTCCGGATAAGCCACGAATGTTTGCGCCAGCAGGAATACGGAAAGCATACTCGGCAAGGGTATGGTCAAGAAAGGGAACACGACTTTCAACCGATGCTGCCATACTCATACGATCTTGTTTCATCAGCAGCGCCACCAAGTAGGTCTTGATGTCGGTGTAAAGTAATCGCTGCAGAAGATTTCCCCGAGATTCGTTCCAGACTTTCATGCTGCCAGCATAAGCGCTTGCCATTACTGAGCCCACCAGCAGATCAGTTTGCTCTTTTTCTGAAAAAGCGGAATAGAAGTTATCGAAGTAAAAAGACTCCCAAGACTCACCCACGCGTCCTAGAAAGCTGTGCTCTAATTTGCGTCGCAGGCCAGCACTAAGCAGCGATGTGCCATTGATGAATTCACGTATCTGGCACCGCAACCGGTTTGGTGTGATCACCCTATACGCACGATCAAATTTTTGGTTAAGTAACGTATAAGCATATCGCGTGTATCCACCAAGCGTTTCGTCGCTCCCCTCTCCAGTTAATACAACCGTCACGCGTTCACGAGCTAGGCGTGCGACGAAAAACAAGGCCGCATTAGAAGGCCAGGTGAGAGGTTCATCCTGAATCTCGATGAGCGCTGGGAGGGAGTTGAAGAAATCATTACGTGATACGAGCACTTCGTGGTGTTGTGCGTTGAGGGCATTGGCCACCTCCCGTGCGTATGGCAGCTCGCTGAAGGGCAATTCCTTGTATCCGACAGAGAAAGTGCTAATCGAATTATGACTCTCGCGCGCTGTGAGCGCAGCGATAGCGCTGGAATCGACTCCGCCGCTGAGAAATACGCCCAACGGGACATCACTTAACATGTGACTGTTGACAGCTTCCTGCAACTTACGTAGATAGGTCTCTTCGTATACGCGGCTTGAAAATTCATCTTCGGCTCCCTCCGTATTTAGATCCCAGTATTGTCGTACCGCGGTTATACCCGATTCATCTAGCTGGATTGTATGGCCAGGGGGCAATTGATGAATTGACTCGAATAGCGTTTCTGTGCCACAGACATAACCCATCGCCAAGTATTCCGGTAATGCCTTTTCGTTCAAATTGGCTTTGACATTCGGGTGAGCCAGCAGTGATTTTATTTCTGAACCGAATAAAAACTCACGTTCGTTCTTGTGATAGTAGAAAGGTTTAATCCCAAAGCGGTCACGTGCCCCAAACAATGTGCGGCGCTTCTCATCCCAGATCACGAAAGCGAACATCCCGCTTAAATGGTGAACGCAATCGACGCCATATTCTTCGTATAAATGAACGACTGTTTCCGTATCGCTTTTGGTTCGATATTGATGCCCTTGAGCCTGTAGTTTTTTCCTAAGTTCGTTATGGTTGTAAATTTCGCCGTTGAAGACAATCCAGATAGATCCATCCTCATTCGAGAGAGGTTGGTGGCCGTTTAGAACGTCGATAATGCTCAAACGGCGCATCGCGAGACCTACATTTTCGTTACAATAGATCCCGGCATCATCTGGTCCGCGATGCGTTATACGACCATTCATGCTGTCCAGAACACCCTGCATAACCCACCGCTGACGATCAAAGTGAAAAACTCCACAGATTCCACACATGCTCTTTGCTGATTCCTATTTCTCGGTGCCAGATTCATCTAACCCTGACGCTTGGACTCCGGGGTAGACTGCTCGAGTTATTGAGTTTTCTAAATAAAAAGTCAACTTTACTGACCAATTTGAGTCCCCTAGACCCAGGATCATGGGTGCATGAACCTGCTAATAAATGCAAGTTACTTCTTCAATGAAAGACTACAGACGAGGACGAAGAGCGTTATCTTGAGCCTGAAGCCGTGCAAGACCACAGCAGGAGTACTTTTGGACATCAAGCCCTCGATGAGAGTAGTGAGTAAAGGCGCTAGCAGCACTTTGAAGTGATGCCCATATCCATTAGTCTCTGCTTGAGTAGGGAGGCTAATGCAGCATCAGGTCCAATTCATATCTAATAGCAATTTGCAATCCAAAAAGTATTAACTTTTGCTGTGCTTGGTGGCCGACTGAAGGTTTTAGTTAGGTTTGCATACTAAGTATGCAAGTAACATGGTTTATAAAAAATTCTCTCAGAAACGGTATCTTAGACATCCAGTCTTGACCTTTTACGCAATTGTATTTTCGATATTCAAAATTCAAACCAGAGGCACCAACAATACTCTCGAATTTCTTAATTGTCATCATATTTAAACCAGACTCAACATCAACATAACGCATTGCACCATCATCTCGATAATCACTACGAATAGTCATAACAGTCTTTTCCGAGAAAAAAATATTTAACCAAGGGACTTTACAGAAAAATTGCATATGGGAACCATAGGGAGCATACCAAGGAGGACCAAACGTGATGAGCAATTTTCCTTTATCAATAATTAGCTGCTTCATTTCTTCCAGTACTGAAAATGGATCATCAAAATGCTCCATTGAATTTTGTGAAATTACAATGTCAAAAGTGCCCATTAAGTTACTAGGAACAGTTTTACAGAAAAGAATTTGATGCTCATCAATACCTTTTTCTTCACGTAGTTTTATTGCTTTAGATAATATGCGATCATTTGTATCAACCCCACAAACGTAACAGCCTTCTTCTTCAAATAGTGATAAAGATTGCTGCCCCTCACCACATCCAAAATCCACTACCCGCTTGCCTGAAACGAGCTCTGAAAAATTGTAATACTCTGCTCTCAATAAGGATAGTTCTTTACCTGTTCCAGAATGAATACCGTCTGTCTCATAGTCACTGTTACCTGGTTTACGCGACAATTTTCGTAATAATATTTCTGCTAATTTCATAAATTTTACTCATCAAAAATAACGACAATGCTATGCTTCAGACATTAGTAAAATTTACTTTTTTGGTGATGATATTGGTACAGCGCAAAGCTGGCTAACGTCTGCACTGAAGTGCCATTCGGCTACTGCTAAGGACACTTCTGCATTAACCCACTCGCCCGTCGGCGCCGGTTACTGCCCTAGCCAAAAGCACGTGTTACGTGCCTGAAGCTGCAGATCTCTTATCACATAATGCCGATAGCCCTTGGACCGCGATTCTGCCGATATCTCATGCATCTCCACACACCGTATCTTGAATCTCCAACTGCTCTCGGTCTTGTTCCTCCTCTTGGCTTGCTGTGGCGTCGTTTGTTTGCTTTCTCCTCGCCTTGCGGGTCTTCCCCAGTGGCTTGGTAGCTTGCCCCTCTAACGCACTCGGCTGCAACCGCGGCTTCTTTGACCTGCCTTTCGACTCCCGAAGCTCATCTTCCAGACCTACCTGCAAATTTAAACTGTTCGGTTACCTGCAATTGCCAAGAAGTTATCGATTATTCGGTCGGTAGCCTAACAACCTCAAATGCATAGCTGTTTTTGCTCTCGTAGTATGCATAGATATCTCTGATAAGGTCCGGATTAAATCGACAGTCTTCTGGATTAATGTAAAAAGACTTGATTTGCAACGTATCGCCAAAGATAACCCTACAATTCTCAAGAGCTGAAGAGCAGAAAGAAGCTAGAATTTTTGGTCTCGTTTGCCTTAGAGTAAGCTGGTACTCTATTGGGATACCGAAATGTGTTACCCGCACTCCCAGGGTTTCCTTTATATAAGCAATTTGCTCGGAAGATTCTCTTTGGTGCATAACATAGACGATCTTTTCACCTTCGAAGTATCGCAACACTTTTTTGAAATAGTCGAGGTAGCATTCAAGCGTAATTCCTTCTTCTCTCAATTCTGACCCGAGAAAAAATACCTCTTCAGAACTTGGGACCGCACCGGCAAGGGAGCGGAGATAGGAATAGTCATGCTTGATGACCTGATCTTCACCTTTCGTTTCAAGATCATAGGTCGTGAAGAACGTGACGCTAGTAGCCTGCTGATCGTTTATACCGATCAATGTTTTGATAAGATTAAGTTTCAACCGTTGGAGATTGGTATATTGTTCGAAGGAGGAACCTCTTGCGCGCCGATCATTGATTTGCAGGGTCTGTGTACCGTCGTCAAGGAGATATAGCCGTTGGTGCTGGAGCACGTTAGCGAAGTGGCGCATGTAAGCAATCCAATAATTGCCTAGGCAAATATTCTGCGCGTTGCCAAGGGAACAGGCGATCGCATCGAGGCGTTTCCGAAAAGCTCTCAATTCGTACTGATGGAGGTAGCCTCGCACTCTTTGCCATTTATGATACTTGAGACCGCGATGGATGGCATTCTTACAAGTGATCTCCTGCGAAACATAGTGAACTGTTTTCCAGGACTCCGCTTGTATCAGCGGAGAATAGGTATCTTTGGAGTAGCTATCCGATGTTATAATAATAAGATAATTATCGCTTAACTTTAGAGAATGTGTTGCTTCTATGGCATTGAGCAATTGATGCGGCGTTTCAATTATAAAAACGTTCATGTGAAGGGTGATATTTCATGTTTGTTGATACTGCTTATTATAGGGGTATCCCAAATTCATACCGATTGATGAACAAAACAATAACAATATTATGCATCTGACAAGTTTTAGATAAAAAAATTTTTTTCAGACCAATCGTTTGATTTGGGTGCGTAAGGTCAAATGCTTTCTCTCAACGTTTTGTGTATTTTGCTTGCCCACTTCGTGTTCTTCAGGCTCTAAATGACATTCATAGGTGCCCCAACCGTCCGTGTAAAACCGTTTTATACCAAAAGGTTCAAGGAGTTCTTTTAATTTAACAAATATCTTATCTTTGCGGTCTCCAAAAACATAAGCGAACACTCCTCCTGCCCGGTGATTGATGGCATGCAATAACCAATGTTGATTTTCCTTCCCTTCGACAAAACTCCATACCTCGTCCAACTCCGCGTCTTTTAATTTGACGATCTCCACAACCACTTCATCGGGATTCAATGTGTCGAGCAAAGCTTGATTCATAGATTAAAAAATAGATTCTTTTTTAATTCTTTGATGACGGTTGTCACGCTAATCTCTAACACCCGGGTTGCCTGAGATGTATCTCGAATCCCACTGCCATTGAGTGCCATATCAATCATTTTTCTCTATTACCCAGGATAATCGACCTTGGTATTGGTAATATAAAATAAAGGTTCTACAAGTACAGTCTCCATTTTGAAAAATATATCTCTGTTTCTCATTACTGGCCTTTGCATTCTTTAAAACGTGCTCACTGTGGCATTAGGGGCAGAGTACGGTAATCATAGCCCATGATTCAGCATCCTCGGAAAATTCAATCAGAATTACTTTAAACTATATCATATCAAAAAATATGCAACATCACCCACGCTTAAATTAACTGCGGCCAATGTGGGCGATCAGGAACCCGTTCCGGAAATGATCAAAAATCTCTTTGTAAAACCGTTCGGTGACAAAGGCTACATTTCACAAAAATTATTCGATAAATTGTTTGGCAGAGGTTTGTAACTCATCACCAAGATAAAGAAAAATATGAAAAAAAAACTGATGCTCATGATGGATAAGATTCTCCTGAGGAAACACTCGATTATTGAGACAATCAATGGTAAATTGAAAAATATCTCTCAAATCGAACATACCCGACATCGTAGCTTGGCCGGTTTCATGGTCAATCTATTAGGTGGTTTAATTGCATATACCTATCATAAAAAAAATCCTCTCTCAAAATTAATACCACAGATATAAATTCCCTATCGATTGCAATGTAATTAATAAGTTATTGTTTTTTAAAAAATAACTTGTGTTAGATAAGGTTCTTGCATAAGAGACAATTCTTAATCAGTTTTCCCACAACGCGATGTCCGTCATCATTAAAATGAGGGTCCTTATGGAAATAGAGCGATTTTTTTGTTTGACGAACGTACTCCCGCAAGGCTGGTAATAAATCACAATAAGCGACATTATTTTGTCTTGCATATCCTTGCACATATGCCTGCGGTCGATTGATATCATAAAGTTCATTAGCAGCTTTTCTCGCGTAGACTTGTTCCCGGTACGGTATGGAAGAAATGACCAGCTTAGATCCGGAATCTGTCAGAAATCGTCTGATACGTTCTAAGGTTTTTAATGAGATGTCTTTGGCTTTCTCAGCAACTAATGGATACTTGCGTTGGGACCAGAAGCTATATGATAGGAAGCTACTGTCTAAGGATATCTCCTCGATAAACAGTTGCTCATCTCCTAATTCAGGATGCTGCCTATTAGCCTGCTGTGCGAGCCATTCTGCTTTCCATCTGCTCATTACCCGCCAGGAAGCTGAGTATTCACGTAAGAAGCTTTTTATCTTACCGAAAACACCTTTGCCTTTATAAGCATGCTCTCGCTTAAGCGACTCGGTCCAGTAGTTTCTCGGGATTTGTGTGGTTAAGATGTCACTACGTAACCTAGCTGTTCCATCTACAACGTCATACTTATCCAAACCAAGGTAGGTATCACGAAAATCGTTACCAGTGAAAAACACTAAGACCACGATATCCGGCTGGAATTTCACAACCTCTTCCTTTAAGAGAAGTTCGATATCACCAAGGCCATAACCACCTACGCCAAAGTTCAGAATCTCGTATTTGTCAGGGCGTAACGATGCAGCCAAAGTTCCGACAAAACTCTGACGATAGTTTCTCGCCCAAGAGCCAAAAGTGAACGAGTCACCGACGAAAGCAATCCTTGTTCTATCCTCTCGGGGGTGGTAAGAAACTTTGTGCCAAGCCATTCCAGCAGAGTTGGTTTCTATCTCAACCTTGGTGCCTTCTACTTCGGCAGCCATGTGAACGTTCGGCTTCAAACGATACGAACCGGCACCGGATGGATTAGCACGAAAAATGGGGCGATTTGTAGCAACATGGTGCTTATATTCAATATAGCGAAAGGTCAATTCCACTAGACCTGCAATAACTGACGATACCAAGACCAAGAGAATCACACTAAGGATAAGAATTCTCGATCTGTGAGGGGATGCTGGATTGCTTTCTTTTCCCATCCTGTCTGTTTCCTATGCTTGCCAAAAACAGTGAAACATAACCGTTTAGCCCCTAGGTAGGTAGTTCACTCTGTGCTGAAATTCATGCTTATTTTGTGTCCCAGAATTTGCAAAAAATATTTGTATTTCAAATAATTATGTCTGCTTCTGAGGACTAACAAGGTTTCTCATGCTATTTCTATGTCACATTTGCTTTTGGCAAGCTCAGTCTTCACGGATATGTCTGAGTGAGTAGAGGCATAAAAAGCGTTGGAAACCTGCTAACAGAGTGAACTACCTAGCCCCTAGGGCCTGATTGACTGACAAATCTATTCTATAAATCGGTGCATTAAAGCTAAACCCGTCGAGTTTTTGCCGGCGCTTTACCCTCGGCCTCCAGCAGTTTGGATTCTTCCCCCTCCTCTGCTTCCTAAGGATTTCCCGGCATGGTTCAGTTCGCCAAGGCAGTAGGGTAACACTCCGAGACGGTGTGACGATACTATTACGATTGTATTTCAATGGGTTATAGTCCAAAGCCAGCAGGAAAGTGTTACCCTGATTTGAACCATGCCGATTTTCCTTATCATAATCCATCACTGCTCGGCGGACGCGAACTGGTATGCAAACTCGCTTTCGGCCGCTCACGCGGGTCTTGGTAAACCACACGGCAATTTCACCAGCAGCGTCTCTTTTTCGTTTGATTAAAAGGGACTGCTATGGCCTTGAAATGCCCCTAAAATCAGCTCTACTAAAACTAAACAGCAACAGTGCCCATCTTTTTACTCTGCCGGTAACGTTTTCAGCTTCTGCTCATCCAGCTGCTGAGGATCAAAGTCGCTCAGGTACACTCTCTTACTTCCTAGGGGGTAGTATTTCACCGGACCGCTACACTAATTCAACACCTTTCGCTTGGCAACCCCTACTGGAATAGGAAACGATGGCAGGGGGGGTAAACGGTTACTCCATCAGTGGCACTACAACAGGGCGGTAAAGGCAGTTTTTCATCATAGTATCTACCGCGAAGGTATTTTGTTACCCAAACTCCAAACATAGAGTATTTTCTTGGTAATAGAATTAAAGACAATCGAGGATACGTTGCGGTAGCTGTCTAGCCTCTTCGCAGCGCTGGGCCACAACGGCCTTTATCTTGTGTCGCAGGAGAACACCTTCCTTAAGATATTGATTCGATAGCGTAACGATTTCATCGATTTCTGGCTCTGTTGGCATTCCCGAAAACTGTTTTTGGGGCTTATATTCTAATGTTTTTTGGAGACTTATCATTTTGTGTGAATGAGTACCCAGGAAGACACAGGGAGTTCCCCCTAGGGAAGCAAAAATTGTGGCATGAAATCTCCCAGAAATGAACAGACGCGCATTCGCGAGAATCGCACCCGCCATAAAAATTGGCGTATTCCAAGGTACTATTCCGCAGCCACTTATTCTTGCTACCTCTTGAAGAAAACGATCACCCCCGCAATTTTGAGTGAGGTAGACTGGGTAGCCAAATTGGCAAACCTTCTCGAGCAACCGAAGGTAGTGATCAACGGCTTGTTCCTGATGATTAGCTGCCGAGGCACTCCCACCAATGCAAATATAGGGTTTTGAAAAATCGAGTTTGCCAAGATACTCGTTATTTTCAGGAGGAGAAATCACGAAATCACCGTTCGGTGGAACGCATGCGCCGAAACGCTCATATAGAGGAAAACAAGTAAATAGTGCGTCTGGAATATACTCACTCTCGATCTCAGGCATCTCTCTCTTTAAATAACCCAAAGATTCCGGATCACGGACTAATACAGCATGACATTTTTTCAAAGTTTTCCGGGCTGAGTTAAAATTTTTACTATTCCTTCCTGTGAAAGGGCAATCTGAAATAATTCCGTTGACATAAAAAACTTTCTTGTTAAGTTTTATGCTCAACTCAATTATCGCAAGGTAAAAGAAAAAATCACGCCTAAAAGGTGTGGTAAAGATCCCACTCCCTTCGCCGTTGACCACAACTACATCAGCTCCTGACACCCGCTCGTAGATTTCACCGAGACCTGGATTTTTGGACTTGTAGCGAAGCAGGCTTTCAGCACTTTCCGATGGTTCGTCGGTGACAAAATCCCGAGCACCCAGGGGCTCTTCAACAAATCTCAGATAAAAATCCGCAGCTTTCATCTTATCCCGTATGCGCCAAAGGAATCTAATATATTTTTGGGGAAGCAATGTGCCAACAAAACTGTCTGCTGCCTCGTATGAGGTTACCCAAAGACCAGGTATTACCGCCGAGATGTCGAACTTAGATTCAAGAAGCTGATGCAAAGCGATTCCTTGTCCACGTCCTCCCCAATTCTCACAATTTCTATGGTCACCAACGTAAAGTACTTTCATAACTATATGGTTGAATGCTCTTTGAGTCAGTCTTAATGTCGTTTGAAAAATTTACACAGTATAAATACGGTGTTTAGAGAATTCAGCACTTATCCGAAAATCTTAACTCCTAAAAAATGACTATTATGATTGAATTTCATTTTATGGTTTCTCAATTAACTAGATTGAGTTCTTACGGTTGTGAAAAGGCCTATGGTTTTTTTAGTAATCTTCTTAATCTGATTGAGAAGTGCATCATCGAGTAGTCCAAAAATACGCAGTGAAATAAAATAAAACGCTACAACGATTGATTTTAGAGCAAAACTGACAAAAATAATTTCGTGCTCTATAAGATTTGCCACCGCATAAAAAGAGAAACCGAGACCAGCAAGCTTCGTAATGAATACGAAATCATATTTTATAGGATAGAGATTATGAGAAATTTTATAGAATAGCAAGGTTGTCAAAAATTGACTAATGTTAAGTGCTAAAAGCGCACCCCATATCTTGTAATATCCGATTAAAAAATAATTCAATGAAACACTAAAAATAGCTGTAAAACCATTAATATAGGCGAAATATTTAGTTTTATTAGTAATCAAAATGCCTGTTTCAAAATGGTAACGTGTACCGAATATTATCCAGGCTGTTACGATCAATGGGATATAGTTAGCGGCTTTGAAGTAATTCTCTGTTGTCATCAACCGAATAATTTCATTAGAAAATACTGAGAGAATGAAACCAGCCGTTACAATAATAAGTAGATAATAGTTCAGGATAGATGCGTAGGACTGATTAGCATTGACCTGTTTCATTATCTCGAATCTTTTGGGATTGTAACTTCGTAGAAATGGTGTTGTAACAAGTATGTGTACGGCAGTACCGATTTTGTTTGCAATCGCGTAAATGCCAGTTTCAAAAGGCGAGAAAAAATAGTTGATAAAATATTTGTCTGACTCGTTTGCCATCAGCCTGAAAAGGCTAGAAAAAATCATGGGAAAAGAAAATTTGAACATATTGATAGCAAGCTGCCAGGAGAACCCAATACCCACCTTCAATAGGATAGGCAACGATACGATAACAGTAAGAATCACGCGCGTGATTAATGTCGAGTAAAAAACTCCTTTCAACCCTAGTTCCATGAAAACGATGAACCATATATTAAATACAATATGTGCTATAAGCGTAGCAATAGAAATGGTGACGTATAATAGTGATTGATTTTTAATCATCAAATACAGCAGTGCTGTATCGACTAAAAATCCAAGAGCAAGAGAACCAGCATTGATGTTGAATAAAGAAGCGTAACGTGTGTCTGAAAAAAGATAATTTGAAAGAAAAATTGAGGAAAAGAGAATGGCAAGAAATGAAATTATGGATATGCCTGCAACTATCCAATACATCGTCGACACGACACACTTCTTTGATATTTCCTCATCGTACTCATGGTAGAATCTTGCCATCGAATTAAGAATACCTGCTCCAACAGTTATACCGACAAGGGCCATCGTAATCTCTATTATTGTGGCGATGCCATAGTCGGAAGGTGTGAGATAGCGCGTATAGAGCGGTAGAAGAATAAAACCAATGGCTTGGCCTGCGATTGTACCAATCCCGTAGATGCTGGAATGTTTGAATAAGGATTTTATTTCTTTTGTGAGCATATTAGATACTTAAAAAATTTCTCCGTTACTTTTCGTCCCAGAGAACACGTTTAGCCTGAAGAATCGTTCGGAAAATTTATGCTCGGCATTTCGAAACTGAATTTGGCCTATTTCCAACCGCAAGGGATTGAATGCTGGGGAAGCTTAACGGGCAGTCTCTCGTTGATTGACAAAAAATAAGTTTTATAATTCATTGTCCTACAGATAGAAGCAATTCCTAGCGAAAACAGCTACCAGATCGAGACATAACTTGCTTAAAGATGTTTGGCTAATTGATAAACCTTCGCCTAGTGGGAAGGGCCAAACCTAACTGATCCAAGTTTAAGGCCTGTCCCTCTGATTTTGAAACGAATACCGCTTCCAAGCAAGAACCCGAATCCGGCTGCGATCCACTGACCAGCAGGGGTAGGTACAAGGATTCCTATGGTAGGCAAGATCAATATACTTCCTCCAAGGATCACAATAGTTCCTAGCAAAGATACCCGACTTTGTGCCCAAAACCCGGTTAAAAACGCCCATGCCGAAATCCATACAAGATTGAGCGTCTCACGGAGCCATAGCGGCAGATACTGAGAGTAGACCAGGACAGTCCAACCCATACCTAGTGAGAATCCAAACCCGCGATACTCTGTACCATTCACAGCGAGAGAGCGTTCACCAGCGATTCCCGAAACTTCTATGTCGAGCGGTGATTTCGACTTTATAGCTTGTAGTGCCCCGTGAAACCGGATTTCTGGGGAGGGAAAACCTAATGCCGCGGCCACCGTGAAATATCGAAGAACAAGATTATCTGCATGGGCGGCGAGCCTAAGAATCTTAACGTGTCGCCTATTCTGGATACTTAACAATGCCGCTTCTTCAGCCATTGCAGATCCGGCGATACCATGAAGGCGAATCGTTTCTCCTTCTTGCAGGGCATTTTTCAACCAGGACGTATCGACAAATCCTGGTTGAACCTGCGTACTGCCTATGAACATCTCATTGATGTAACCCTGAAACCATCGAACCAAACTGGCCTCGAGATGGCCATTAACGTAAATCCGAATCACCGAGCCGTCGTAAGTGGTCGCTAGGTGGCTCCAAACACCGGGCACGATTGGCTTAGGTGCTGCCACGCCCTCATTAGCGCCGCCAAAAGTGCCACCACCATTTGGGACCAGAGTTGCCATGTAAGCACCCGAATACAGAAAATACTGATCACCTCCCTTTTGAATTACAGCCGGCCATGGACTATCAGAGACTTCCGGTTTTACCCAGGCCTCAAGTGTAAAAGCTCTTTTGAGTTCTAACACTGAAGCATAGGGAATGATTACCTGATCACCATGCCCATTGAACAGTAGCGCCTTACCGAATTTTCCTGTCGAATATATGGCTCCTCTCAACAAACCATGGCTCTCTTGGCCGGAGATATCCGGGATTCGATCGCCGCTCTCTTCGTCGAAACTATACGCTGCCACCAGACCTGATGCCGGGCGCGTCGGCACAGTCCCTACAGGTGTCTCCATGTCCGCTTTGATCTCACGGGGTGAAAGTGCTCGATTATAGATACGAACCTCATCGATGGAGCCCTGAAAATGCCCAGTTACATCGCTGGCTGCGCCAATCCGGACCGGTGTAGCGCCGCCGTCATCCACCTCCTTGCCCGCCAAAAGGTAAGGACCGTCCGGGAACGCCGGCGTAAGTAACCAGGTGGTTAGCGCGAACACACCCGTTGTCATAAAGGCAGCCCCGAAAGCCAGACGGTCAGCTAACTTACTGGGTGGTCGCTTACATTGTTCCCAGCCCCTCTTGCACCAGACAAGTGCGGACATCAGAGGTAATGCGATACGCGAGTGCGCGATGTGAAAGCCGATAAACGTTCCGACAGTATTAAGAATGATGTCTTGTAAGCTAGGAAATCGGCCAGGAACAACGAACTGTGTGATCTCGATAGCTAGCGAGAAAAATGCACCAAAAATAACAGAAAATAACAGCCGATTGCTGCGGATCCCCAGAGCAATTCCGAGGGGGAGGAAAAGCAGAATATTCGCCAGAATATCCGGTAGCCTCGCTATAGCGTCCGGAACAGTATATATATTACATAAAACACAAAAAAAATGGACCTTTTCACCACCCGTTCCGGAAGTCGGCATCAAGGTCAGAATAAGAGTCGCTACGAGAGTTAAACCGAAGAATCCCTTACCTGCTTTAGTTCTGTTTTTCCCCAAAATATTCCTCGACAAAATCGTCACCGTGTAGCAACACTCGCAATTCTAACGGGTTGCGATAAAGTGGGTTTACTACGAGCAAGGGATAAGCCAAATTATTGCCATCAGTGCATGGTGATTAGGCCCTTATCTTCCCATCTCCGCAAATAACCCAATACCATGTCTTCTGGTAGTTGAAAGCGCAACGCAAGGTTTCGGACAGTCACAGGCGTCTGTAGCGAAGGGAGAAAATCTTGCAACATACGTAACCGGCGTTGCTCCTCGCTAATCTGCTCTCCGAAGGAAATCTGACCTGGGTCAACATAAAGGTTGTAGCGCGGGTTAGACAGACAAATCGTGCCTTCAAATCGCTTTTCGAGCAGCGGAGTCGACTCCAATTCCTCAATTGCTTTAAGGACAATAGCCACTGCCTCCTCAAGGCGCTCTTCACTCATGATCGAAAAATCATCGCGCGATGAGTGGTACTCCGGATAAGGCATGCGCGACAACGAGCAGGTGGGTATGCCATAGGCTTCCCAGAGATATTCATCGTTGATAATAACGCTCTCGAACTCGCCATACCGATACGATACTCCCCGATCATCCATGACATGTAACATGGCATGCTCGATGTTTGAGCGCGCATTGCGTGACGCCTGTAACGCGAGCTCTGTGCGCGAGCCCAGCATCCACAAGCAGAGACACTCAAGGATTTGTTGGCGTTCGTTCCTTGTGAGCTTGCCGAGGTAGTACTCCGTGCCGATGATGCCGGGCGCCAGCACCAGTTTGTAGGTATACTTCGTTCGTCGCCCCTGTAAGCGCCGCAATACCTCGACACCGACGGCGACACCGGCCAGCCCGTCGTTAGCAACACCAGGATGATCTAAATTTGCACACAGCGCGATGGCGTAGGGCAGTGCGCCGTGGTGAGTACCCTCAAGGACTTTGAGCGCGCCGGGCTCCTCCCGAGTCAGAATGCGAACCTCGTACTCGCCGGGTTCCAGCGCGTCGTAAAGCTCTTTGGGAACGCAAAACCCCCAGTCCCGATCCCAACTACGAAATTGTTGACGGAAGTGGTAGGTGAGCGAGTCGTCGTAGCGATGGTCGTAGTGAAGGTGTTCTTTTAGTACCTCTCTGGATACCCTGCCTTCGAACGGGGCTGAAAGCGCTATAACCCCGAGTGGATGCCAGGTACCATCGTAGACGAGCTTGCCGTTGTTGGTGATAGTCGCTTCCACTATGTCGCATTTCGGCGGAATCATCCAGCCGTTATGCTCCTCAGGGCTCGCAGGATACGCCAAGATCTCAAATGGTAACACCTGGCGCATATACTCCACGGTGCGGTCGTAGTCGGTGGAACACATGACACGATTAAGCGGTGTCAGTGCCTTGAGAAGCTGCATCATTAGATTCATCGTTACAGTATCTCGTCGATTTTTATGGTGGGTTAGTCGAGAATTTCTTGAGTCCATCTGTTCGGGGATGCATCACCCTGTCTAGGTAAATCGTTGGTGTCAAGTCGCGGGAGAGTCAGCGGATCGCATCGGTTCAAGTCTGCAATCGCCACTTCTACGGCAAGGCCCAGAACGCAGCCACGTTCTCGAAGAATTTTTAATAAGCTTCTATTGTAACCGCCATACGGGTAGCACATCACCCATTCAGCCGTATCAACGCCGATGCTAGAGAGGAACTTCAAAGACAGATCGACCTCACGTATTTGCTCAACCGGCTTCAGAGTATTTAACCAATAATGGTCATACCCGTGGCTGCCCACGAACATGCTGGCACGCACAAAATATCGCAGCTGGTCTGTGTTCATGTAGAGTTCCTTAGAAAATGCCGCTTCATCCTCAGTGACATAGCGACGGAACAAGCGATCGGTGAGTTCGGTGCGAAACGACTCAGGTAGTTCCCGTTGCAGGATTCGTTTGATGAAGGTCACCTCTGGTGTATCGTAACGACTATCACCCGAGAGCTTCTCATAGTAGTAGTTATTAGCACTGAAGCCAAACTGTTCCCGGTTGCGATCGAGCTCATCAAAAATAAACTGGACAATTTCTTTTGGATTCCGGACGGAGGCCAGCACGAAGTGTATCTTGTTCACGTCTAGGACACGGTTTTCCGAGATGACCTTCGCGGGTGGAAAAAAACTACCTTGAATCTTCAGCTCGTCCAGAATCGGCAGGACATGAAGGTAGTGGTCGATATAACCATCGTCGAAGGTCAATAGGAGTGCCCGCGGAGGTAAAGCATCTGGATTTCCTTGCACGGCTCCGATGACTTGCTCCATGCGTACCACATTATAATGGCGTATAGTGTATTCCAATTGGCCTCGGAAGCCTTCTACCGAGAGCCCTTTAATCTCCGGATAGCGCGACCGCTCCAGATCTCGGACGAAATGGTACATCACGATCGTCACTTTAGTTGCCATGTCTCTATCCAATAGGGCTGTTTCCCATTGTTACCAAGCGCTGAGCCCCCCATCGACAACGATGCTTTACTCTTGATAAGTGGTCGATCTACATATCCGAGGCTACAGCATCGCACAGGTCAATCACATCCCGCATCAATCTCTAACTACTTTATAAACTGCAATCCCAATATCTGGGATCCGATGCAGCCAAATGGGATAAGGAGGAGCCAGCGAAATATCAGTGTCGGGCATTGCAATAACGTAGTCGATTCCATAACGGTCAACAATGGTTTTGAATTTCTCTTCATTCTTAGTGCTGAAAAGTGTTGCGTTATCCTGTTTGATCTCGGAGAACAGAGGGTGAAAAAGTTCCCCATATCGCCAACCTTCAAGCAAGACTTGACGTTCGAGAAGAGCAAAGTAACCGTAGGAGCGCTCAGGTCGCGTCGGAATAGTAGAAATGGACTCTTTGTTGGTAGCAATGAGAGCATCCGGGTCGATTCTCGGGACCAGACTTGACAGGTTGTTGGTAACAGCGGGCGATAGCTGGACTGTGAATTGTGCGCGATCAAAACCGAAATTCAGCCATGCCGGTAGCCAGGCGAGGAAGCCAACCGCATAAACCGTCACAACGGCTCCCCCCAGGAACTTTTGCAACCGAATACGATTCCACTTTAGCATGTAAACTCCGAATACCGATGCAACTGTCGCAAAAAAGGCAAGGGCCAGAGCCACTTTGAAACCGTAGGTTAATTCGATGCTGGAGTTTGATCCGACAGTAGCAGAGATAGTCAAGCCGAGGGCGGCCACAACGGCAAATGGTAATGCGATCCGCCTCGTGCCCTGAAGTAACAAAAGCGCAGCATTTACAATACCACCCGTTCCCGCAGACAGCGGGGGAAATAGCGTGAGCAGAAGGGGGCCCGCCAGCAAACTCAAGGTGGCTTGCGCGAAGTACAAACCATAATGGTCATCGCCCCAGTATGGATCGTGAAAAACAAGGGTGAGACCCACGAAGCCACAGGTTACCAATGCAACCACGATTCTTATGCCTAGCGGATACAGTGCCATCGCATCACTAAACAAGACAGCGCGAACTCCTAGGCCAACTACAAACCACGTTATTATCTGTGGCAATTCTTCATAGAAAGTTGGACTGATATGCATCATAGTTGCGGCTTCCGCACTCAGGAATCCCATTAATGCAAACGTTGCAGCAGCAGCGGATAGAGTTACCAGTGCCAGCACCCAGCTCCGTAATGTGATAGGGGCTCGGATGATAAAGGCAGCGGCAAGTAATCCAGCAGAAGACATCCCCGCAATTGAGTTGAGGGCCACAGTGGGTGCTGCCATTAGGGCCGTAGCCGCGGAAAACGGAGAAAGCCAGAGCTTTCTCGGAGCAAGTAGACTAGCTGCCAAAGCGAGGATTAAGATTAACCCTATCATGCCATGTAGGGTGGAGTGACACAGAAGCAAATGTGCAAAAGGACCACCCGATGCTGTCACGGAAAGCTCCGGCATGTTAAACAAAATAGCTTTGTTGAATTCCGTCGCAGAATTATTGACTGGCACTAACAACGCCGATAATGACCCATAAAAGAAAAATAGTATTGGACTGCCGAGCGCGGCCGCGAGTGGAAGCCTCGCAATCCGGACTAGAATGACGCCGAGGCCGAGTGAGCTGATCATTACCGTGAACTGAGCGAGTCCACGAAGAACACGAGCGAAGGCGTCTGCCGCTGAAATAGGAAGTGAAGCCGAAAGAGCACCAGCGATTGCATATGCTCCGAAATGGTATTTAAACTCCGCCTCGTGCATACCGGGCATTTTGGGCTTGTCGTCAGCAATCTTGACAGACACCGCGGAGGCCATTAGATATTGCGTATCAATGTACATCCACTGAAATGCGCCGTTAGGTAAAACTACCGCATCCCGAAATGCTGCAGGAACGAAGTAGATACTGCAGACAACAACGGACAGAAGAAAATAGCAATACCCTCTGATTACAAATTGTCGAGACAATTGACGTCTCAGACGTTTAAATAAAAGCCCGAAACCGAACACTCCCAGCACCAAACAAACCCAAAACATCAAGGTCGCAGGGGAACCCAGACGAACTCCAAACGCGATCGTCGCACCCTCAAAGACATACCCAGCGCCGGGGACTAGCAGAAGGAGGGAAGGATACCGGTCCAGGCGAAGAGCGAGTTTAAGCACAAGGTAGCCAACACCGCACTGGACAGCCATCAGGGCTAAGAAAAGCGGCGCATGCCACCAAGGCGATGATGCCAAGATAACGAGAAGCCACGGAACCAGTGCAGATGCTAATACAAGTGCAAGCGATCGAGGACGACTAAGATCCAGAAGGCTTAAATAACTTCTCATGCGAAGGAGCTCTAAATATTTTCCACAAATTAGCTAATGTACGCCACAGAGCCCTAACCAGTGCAGAAGGATGGAGTGTTGTACCCTTAACTCATCCTTGGGAAAGAGATCGGTGTTAGTGTCAGTAAGCCAAAGCCTATTCGGCCCTGGGGTATATTCTTTAAAATCGTTTTGGAGGAAGTCGCCGATGAGTTGGTCGATTTCCACGCCAGTCCCGGCGAAGTGCTTGAGTACATGCGGATCCTGAAGACGCTTGAGTATGAGCTCTGGGTTCAACGTAATCGGTTGTGCAGAGCCAACAAGAACATCTCCGCCGTAAAGAACATACGGAAAAACCTTGATAAAGGTATCGGCGGTTCTTTGCGTAGGCGCCCAGCTAACCGCAAAGCCTCCTTTTCTTAAGCGGCTTTTGATTAACTCGAAGTACTCCTCTGAATAAAGGTTACCCGCAAAAGCCGATCCAGGCCGAAGCGCATCAGCTTCTATTATGTCAAACCGATCATCGCTTTCCCGAAGATACTTTCTACCGTCGGTATTGAGAAAGGTAAAACGCGGATCATTGAAGAGCTTGCTTAAACCTGGATAGTTTTGGCGTTCATTGAGTTCGCGCAAAGTCGGGAGCAACGGCCTCACAATCTCGATACTAACGACTTCCCGCGTCTCAAACCTTGCTCCAACTGCAAAAGTTGTATCGCCCGAACCGATTCCGATAACTGCTATTCTTTCCGGGTTTGGATGCAGCGCTGCAGGAAAAACACCAAGCACAGTATGGAGGCAACAAAATGGAACCCAGCTGTGAGACTTTCCGTTAATAAAAATCCAAGTTTTGTCTTCGGGGTTTGAGCTGTCCTTAGGAAGCTTAGCTAAAGTAACACCAGTGCTATCTTCACCATAAAGCACTCTAGATACTTTAGTTTCGTGCAACGCTGCTATCAAGGACTTACTATCAGGAATTACTAAAACACTCGTAAGAACTAAGGCAGTGGCGACTAGTCCGCTGCGTAATGCCGTGTTCACTGATTTTTCACGTATTCCCAAGTACACATATAGGAATGCAAACACGAGAGCACATGTCGTCAGAATACGCAGAGTGTCCGCCGCACCAATCACATCAAGCAGTAGGAGACCAACAAGCAGAGGACCAATAACCGAACCGCATATATTCGCTGTGAGTGCCCATCCGACACGCCGCCCAAGCAAAGCGGAGTCCGTTTGTACAATGCTTTGCAGCAATGGAAAGCTGTAGCCCATAATAAGTGTCGGTACACCAAAGAGCACGACAGGCAATAACAAGAACTTAGCAGTTGCGGGTACAATCTCCAAATTAACAAAAGTATCCTGAAGATAACGGCTTGCAATGAACCAAAGACCATGGTCTACGCCACCGGAGAAAAGGACAAAAAAAATTAATCCAGAGTAGAGTGGAATACTCATTTGAAGCAGAAGAAACAGCTGCGCAGGATTTCGTACCCTACCGGCCGCACGGGTACCCCAAAAGCCCCCGACTGCAATTCCTGCCAAAAATATGAAGAGAAGATGTGAAAAGGTGTATGCATTGGACTTATGAAGAATTTCGAGTATCCGAAACCAAACGATTTCAAGCGACAGGGCCACAAAACCAGAAAATCCGTAAATAAAGATCCAGATTGATTCTGGCAGACTGGGTTTCAGCATAGATAGTGATTTCTGAGCGCCAGCATCCATACGCGCGCCAGGTGCTGGAACGTCGTTCTTAACCCGATGTTCTATTTTGAATAAAACGAAGGCGCCGAGCGCACAAATAGTATTAAGAGCGACGCCCAAAGATACAGTTTTCTCGAATCCGATAAAGCGTGCGATATATAACGTCGCGAGAGCGCCCAAAGCAGAACCGAAAGTATTGCTTGAGTACAATGCACCGATTGTTGTTGATGCGATCGTCAGTTCTTTGGTGAGATAGCGAGATAGTAACGGAAGTGAAACTCCCATTAGGAAAGTTGGAATCAGAAGGCTGAAAAACGAAAGTAGACCGGTTACAAGAAGTGAGCTCCCAAAACTGGCGGAAATCTCGGGTAAGAGTTCAGTGATATACCAGATACTGATCAATCCACAAGTAGCGATACCAAGCTCGGCGACTACAAAAGACCGAATAGTATTCCTAAGTGAGAATTTATCGGCAATGTAACCACCAAATAGATTACCAAGGCCTAGTCCAGCCATGAACGCGACGACAACGATGGTGACTGACGCCACGTTAGTACCGAAGAGAGTGGTTAACAGGCGCTGCCAGATGACTTGATATAGAAGTGCGCTAAAACCGGATAGGACAAACAGAGAAGAGAAAAGTAATAGTTTAAAAGGCCAGGGTCTTGCTTTCATATCATCTCTCAAGGGTTAAAATTTTATATGCTCATTAACATAAATGGGTCAAAATCAATTAAGATCCGACATTGAGCACTATTATCATAAATCATTGAAAATAGTTGATTATTTTTTTTAAAAATTTTGAGCTTAAAAAATTAAATCAATTAAATTCAAGTAGCTGACCACAGATATACTCAATTTCAGCAAGATCACCTAATACTTGGGATTTTATTTTAACACTATTTTTTTAATCTGATTACAGTAAAAAGACTGCTACCAAAAAAAGTGGTTTTTAATACATAATTTTCAACATTGCATAACAGCTTGAAAATAGAGTTTATTAAGGGAGGGGTTGCTGAAACATCCGATTTAACTTCCATATTGGGATTTAGTTTCAGTTGTAATTTCTGGATTAATCTTACAATAAGTATTATAGGAGAGAGCATAAAAGGCCAATAGGTTTTTCTGATGATATTGTCATTCGAAATAGAAAATTTATTTTGAAAAATATGCTTGGTAAACCTATAAGGAATTTGTGCTATTCTATCATGATTTCCTCTTAAAATAGAAAATGCCGGTAAGTTTATGATCATTATTCCTTTTTGACTTGCTTTTTTTCTGATTTGTTGCATAAATGACAATTTTTTTCCGTCATCAAGAAAGTATAAAGAATCCAATGCAATAATTACATCAAACTCTATATCAGAAAAAATTTTTTCTAAATCTTCAAGGTTACCATGAATAACATTCAATCCCTTCCGTTTGCAAATTTCAACAGCAGTCGGAGAATTATCAAAACCGGATAGATTTTGATATCCTTTTATCTTTAGATAGGCCATCATTCCTCCAGTACCACAGCCACAATCAAGTATTCTTATCGAAGTATTATGAGAGAAATGCTTATTTATTTCTTTGTAGACCTTATCAAAAAGATGCTGATGCCACCAAAAGATGTTTTCTAGTTTGTCGATCAGAAGTGTCTCTTGATATTCCATTGATAGCCTTACTTATTTAAATTGAAGAGGCTTTTATTATGATGTTCATCATAGATCTCTCGTTGTCATTTTAATATGCTACGGTTTATCTTTATGCAGAGGTAACTATTCAGCCACCAACTTAGTGCCCGGTATCCAAGGGTGACCGGTGAAGACGGAGCGCAGGACGGTGGTGTTTTAATTTTGTTGATCCTCTACCTCAAACGCCGAGACCAAACTCATAACGGTTCACAAATAGGCCGACGACAATGTCGTGCATCCGCGTTGATTTCGAGAAGCAAATGGTTTTGCGAGCCAGTCGCTTGATGCGCGTACGTAGTGTAAGATGCTTTCGCTCGATCCGCTGCGTGTTGCGCTTCCCAATCACATGATTTTCAGCGTCTAGATGACGCTCATAGGCCCCCCAGTCATCGGTA
>JAAUXT010109536.1_pt1 | contig 28613 bp, 22 predicted proteins | sample 7278171 | NCBI WGS metagenome assembly JAAUXT01 (sample SAMN14350112, study PRJNA611818) | marine sediment metagenome | isolation source: surface marine sediment (1.8m) | place: French Polynesia: Moorea | collected 2018-08
GACTCTGTAAATCATTGGTAAAGCACACTCGCACAATCTGATCCGAATTTCTGACAAAAAATGAAAAAGAAACGCCAAGTGTGCACCAAGTAACGGGCCCTAATACTACTTGCACCGAGGTCTAGAATCTGCCCGTGGGCAGGTTGTTTTCGAGCTCTCGAAACGCTTTCTTCGTTGCACGCACACGAAGATTGTTTAACAGCAGATCTGCGGTTTCATTTGGTTCCTTGACGAGGCCTCTTGGGAGGGTGATTCCAGCTGTGAAACGTTCACTGGAGATAGATCTGACCCAAGGCGCAAAAAAATTCAATTGACAAAGAACCCTGAGATTGGAGGGTCAGCTGCGAGCCCCTGAGTTTACCCTCTGTGCAAGTTTCGGAGTCCTCAGGTGTTCTTCTGTCTTTTCACAGACCAAACTTTCTGCAGTACGAGGTGCAGAAATCCTTGTCAAAAAGGCTGAATGACTTTCCACAGTTTCAGTCCTCATGCAGGTACATGCGTCGGTGTCCGTTGCGTTCAGGTGCAATGGATCTTTTACCATTAACCCATATCCGGCACCAAGACTATCGTATGTCGTCTCGTTAATAACTGTCTCCACCTGTCATCGTCAGCTTGGGGAAGGGCCTGCTGTGGGAACACGATCTTCGCAACGTGATGCCCATTGACTTGTCCGGAGATACGGCGCACGACGCATCCAGTGTGAAATGGGTCGTACACACCTGCTTCCAACCTACGGCAGCCCCTGCAGCAAGAGTTTCAAAGAGACTTGGCGAACCCAGAATTGAGATTGAGAGGGCCAGGTTCCTTTCCAAAAGCCACTCGTAATGTGCAATTTGTTGGGTTTTTTTTTATTTCGTGCGGGGTCAGGTCTTCTTTTTATTGCTCATGCTCGCCAACGTTTTGAAAGCACAGAACGCGTTTGCCAACCAGGTCAATGTTCTCACCTGTCTGTCTCTCTGCCTCATGTCTGTGCTGAGCGAGACCCAACGAAGGGCGCAAAATGCAGAGATCATCCGGAAAAAAACTTTGCTCATTGGGTCTCGCTCACGAAATTGGGGCACTGCACCGATTGAATGAGTTGAACGTGCTGAAACTCCCGTGTCTGCATCCGGCCCTGTATTCAGGCACAGTACATCCGACATGAAAATCCGCTTTGAGTTTTGTGTTGGGAGCTTTTGTCTCGTCTCCTTGGCCAGGATCAAAAGTTGGTTTTTTGTGGGAGAAACCAAAGCCGCTGGAGGGGATGATGCTTTGTGAAGCTTCAGGAGGCTGTCATTGTACATGTAAAAGAACTATGCCGAGGCGCTCCACCAGTGGATCGACCTTGAGAAGGAAAAGAAGAAAGAGGAAAGAGGAAAACTTGTGTGTATTTGGATCAAAGAAAATTTCAAGACCTGACGAAGGTTTTGTGAATTCGCCTGCCAATTTGATCAGAGCTTGCACGACCAAGCACTGGATCGACCCTTCCACTTGTGGCTTCCCTGCAGGGCCACCTGAGTCAGGCACACACTGCGTGGACACCTGAGATCAGCTTATTGGGGCGATAAGCACCTAATCCACGGAGCTCAGCTGAGCTAAATAACACCGGTTGATCCCGCAGGGGCGGATCAGCGACCGCTGCGTGACCCACTGCACGAAGCAGACCTTTTCAAAAGCGGATCCGCGATTGAGGCAAGGAGCCTGGCCAAGTCCAAAGAAGGAAATGAACATACGAGCTCGTACAAGTGTCAGAAAAGTCAAAACCGGCCCAGATCCACCAGTGGTTTCAGCCGCTTCTTTTGACCAACAGGCGTTCTCATGTTGGTGGAGAAGCAACATACAGATCTATTTTGTCCGTGTTGGTTCCGATGCAACGTGATTTTGTGGAACTTAGTCACAGCTTTTGCGGCTGAAACTGCATGGTGAGATTTGGGCAGAACCCGAGCCTGCGATCCTCACCTGGCTCTGCAGCGCGTACGTGAGCTGCCACTCCACCTGTGCCTTCATTGACTCCAGCACAACCCGTGTGGCCATTGGACAAATTGATTTGACATTTCCTGCAATGATACCTTTGCTGTGTTCAGTAGCCTTGAGTGCATTCACGAAAGTGTACTCGTACTCACGCACACCCGCACACACATTCCCCAAGCACAAACAGACGCTCGAACTGCTTCTTGATGTTGTGCACACACACATCACACCCACACACGCACACACACCAAGGTAAGCACGCCAAGCTGCTCGAAGCACTTCTCTGAACTCTTGTTCTACACACCCTCTCCTTTCACAGAAGTTCAAGTTCTATTTGTACTCGACGAGGGGCCCTGGTTCGCCTGAGACCCGCTCTTCAAAGCCAACCTCCCGTTTCTTTGTTCGGACACAAAGCATTTGAGGCACGCGAGTTGTAAGTTTAGACCACTTTGAAGCACATTGAAGTAAATGAGGCCACAGGAGATGAAACAGAACAGAATCGCGCTCTCAAGGGATCAGACTGAAACTCTATTGTGAACAAGACGTTCCAGCCGCAACAATTCTCTTGTTTGCGAACAGGTCAGCGAACTTTGTCCGAAGGACAACTACCTCAATGCTGATGATGCACCAAGCCTTCCACACCTCAACTCAGAACCACAACACCTCCCCAACCACACCGACCCGTCACGCCCTCTGAACCAAAACACATGCACCTAACACAACTTCTGAACCTCGCAAAAACCAGCACGCCTGTTCAGCCAAAAAGAACCGCCACACAACAGAACACAGAACCACCACCAATCTCTGGTTCGCCACCTCTCTCGACCCAACTGACTCGGCTTCCTTTCCTGACAGCACCCGCACAGGTCGTTCACGACAACCGCATCCTCTCAAACGACACCCAGGGCCACACACCACATTGCAGTTTGCTGCACCCGGAACGACAAACGTCGGACAGTATCCTGTTTGCGTTTTTATTCAAAACTTTTATTCAAAAATACCTCAGCGAATTAAGAAACCATCACAATCAAATCACACTTTTGCACACTTTCAGCTGCAACAATCTCCCTTCGGCACTTCAAAGTGTCCCAGAACCGTTTCAGAAAATGAAACAATTCGTGTGTTTCGCTTTCAAACAGGGGTCAACAGCCAACACGAACATTTGTTTCAGTTGTTGAACGCTTCACCCTTGTGACAAATGAAACACGCGTGTACGTAAAAATCAGGAATTTGTACGGAACCACACTTGGAGGAGTGCACTCAATTGAAAGTGGACTTGGCCATCAAACTTGTCGTTTGCCTCCAGAAACGCAGTTGTTTCGTCTCGCAGATCCAGGATTACTACAATCAGGCGGGAGGGACCTTGACAAGAGAACTCTGACCTCAAAAATTGCAACACGAAAGAGAAAAATAAACACAGGTTGCAGTTGTCTGATGAAACAAAAATAGGAAGGAGGCGTGGTCAAATGGCAGGGGGAGTCCAGGTCCTCGACCCAGGATCTGCCAGAAGAAGCTGTGTCGTCACGACCACTGCTGCATCACAGCCACTTTCAACAAGTGCACGTGACAAGAAAAGCAATGTGAACAAATTGGTGACCCAACAAAACAAGTGCTGTGAAAAGACATCGTGGGCGATAAGGAAATGAAACGTTATTTGCTCAAGCGACCAGCGCAGCGGCAGATTTGACAGCAGCAGCTGACGCTGCACAAAAACCACGGAAATCTGACAAACAAATGTCCCGTTGTGTTTGGCATAGCATCGCATCAACAGTTCACTCAAGTGAAGACAAACACACGAAAGGCCCAGAGAGGTTCTCACATCCAATCAATCACTGCGAGAACCAAGTGGTCAAGCAATAGCAAGGCTTGCCTGCGTGAGGCGAGCGCGACGCGGGGTCAACGTCCGGTCTGCCGCGCGACCGGAAACTGCATTTCGCGCCCACCACGGCTGGCTAAAGTCGGGTTCAGGCAGCGAATTCAGTGTCTGCGCACCTTTCGCTTCTTTGGCGCAAATATTTGTTCCTTTCACAATGTTATCCAAAAGCTGGCTGGGAGAATTCGGACCATCCCGTTCCCCACCAACCCTCTCTGTTCATGCGCTTGCCGCCATCTGACGTGGAAACGGCGCGACGTTCCTTCGTTCACTCCTCCGACATCCGTCTCACAGGCAGCGGGATCTCGCGCTGGATAAACTGCAAGGACAAACAGGTGGATCCATTCAATTTTGAGAGCCAACACAAAAAGGAGAACGCATCGCCACACACGCACAACAAAGGATCAATAAACATAAGTCTGCGCGTGGTTTCAACAGGTATCTACACAGTGTAAATCCAACACAGTGAACAGTTTATCTCTGGAGAAAAACCACCTTTGGTGTGGTCGCGTGCTGTACAGAACGGCCCAGACCCAGACAGTGCCGTCTCTAAATTCTAAAAACCTTCATTGGCCTGTTCTACCGACACAAGACCAAACCCCACTGCTCACTCACCTGTATGACCCTCTGTCTGTACTGCTGCGCCGACTCCTTGCGGCGCTTGTTCGGGACGTTCTTCTCGAAGCGCGTGCACTGCAGCCGCAGCTCGTCCTCCGTCATGATCACCAGCGGGTCGATGTTGTGCTTGTTGATCAGGTACACGATGTACTCTTTGTAGTGGAGCCTGAGGAGAGAAACCCAGGTGGAGAAGATGCACTGTGAAGCGGCCCCTCTACACATGACCTCTGTGAGTGTCAAAGTGCAAACACAAGAGGGATCCAGCAAGGGCGGGGCCTCAATCTGTCAACCTGGTAAATCCGAACGCAAGCTTACCTTGGCCGGACCCGACCAGGTCTCAGCCCAAACACTCCCCGGAGTCCAACCCCCGTCCCCCGTTGCCCCAGCGACCCCTCAATTCACTCCTCCAGCTTCACGCTGAAGCTAACCCAACGTGTAGCAGCGTGTAGCACAAGCCCTCCCTTCAGCCCTGCCCCTTTTGGAACCCGATCCTACCTTGAGCTGCAGCACCCATTTTCCCAACTTTCCAGGCTCCCTGCCTTTGTCCCAATCCCGTCACAAAAACTGAATTTAATCCAAGCGCGTCCTTGTCACTCGCTCCTCACTGCCTCGCCCCGGTCCTTAAATCAACCCCACTGTGACACCCACTCCGACCACCCCACCCTTGGCCCAGCCCCAACCCGAGCCAGCCCTACGTTACTCACTGGCAGAGCCCTGCGGACCCCTCCGGCGCGTCCTTGCCGCACGCCTCGTCCTTGTAGCCGGTCGGCAGCTCCTTCTGCTCCATGACGGGGCAGCGCGGCACCTCCGGGTCTCCCTCCCCATCATCGGGGGCAGGGCGCTCCGTGTCGAACTCAACATTGTTGTCCTGCGGCGCAACAAGAACACGGCACATTGAAGACGCGCGAGAATCATGAGGGCTTGCAATTGCAAGCACAATTTGTTGTGGCAGGGAAAGTAGTGATGTTGGGACGGGGCATGTCGAACCCACTTTTGTTTGTACCGACGCATCAATGTTATTTGAACGTCAGATTTAGCTTCGAAATTCACGAATTTTACCCACAGAAGTCAGGGCGAGAATCAGCAGACTTGACCAAACACTTGTCCTCAACAATCAACCTGTGTCCGCAACTCAAAGCAGCACCCATTGACTTGTTCTGGGACACAGGAAGCAAAACGCCTCCAGTGCAAGAATCTGACCTAAACAACGGCAAATTGAGCGAGAATGAGGACAAGCTTTGTTGCAAGCTTCACCTGTAGCAGTTTCTGCAGCATCTGGACGTCGAAGTCGCGCAGGTAGAAGAGGCAGTCCCGCGGGTGGTGGCAGTGCAGCCCCGCGCGCGCGCAGCTGCGCAGTAGCGTGCAGTTCTGCAAGGAAGCAGAAAACAAGAATGCGTAACAGCGTTGACACACTCACGGTAACAGTGGTCAGGGGTCCCGTTGCATTGCAGGTCTATCTCAACCTGACTTGCCAAATGAAATCCACAACTTGGCAGACACTCACACATCTTCCTTTCACTGAATGCGCCTGTAGGGATCAACGGGTGCGCACCGTTCACGCAAGGCTCAATCAGAAAACGCAGTCGGCGTGAAACAATCATGAAGCACTCACCTCTCCCCGCTTGAAGGGCTTGGAACAGCCGCTGCAGAATTCGTGGCGGCACTGCGTGCATTTGAAGTGCATACAGCCTCCCTTCGCCAGCGCGTAACGGAACTTGCACTCTGGGCAATCTGTGGAAACAACGGTTTGATCCAAACTTGACTCACATTCAGTGTCGCACAAGGTCAATGCGAAAAGTACCATTGAAATGACAGCTTCAGACTGGATGTGGTATGTCTTGAGTCCCTCGAACGAAGCGGGCGCAGTTCCAACTCAGCGACGCATCATCCACTGTTTTATTGCACGCCGCATGGTTCGCGAACAAAACGGCGGTTCGCCCGACTACGTACCGATGCCGTTTTCCTCGAGGTGCCTCGCTAGTCCGGCGGCCTGATGCTCCGGGTCGTTGAGCGTCTTCCACGTGGCGAACTCCTCACATGTGAGGCCCTCGTGCTGCCGCTCCCACTGCAAGGAAAAAACAAGAATGCTCAGCAGTGTTGAATCACCCACACTGCCCAGATGTTCTTGTCCCAACTGAGGGGTGAGGAGAACCGAGAATCCTTCACGTGAACAACTTGCTGCCAACCACTCTGCCTGAACCGGGTTCACCAACGCATTTCACGCACAAAAACATTCAACGCTGCTAATAACAACAGACCCAAGTCTGGTTCTCACCGGTTTCTTGCAGCCGAAGCAGGTGAATTTGTTGCAGTCGGGACACTTCATCCGGAGCTGCCCCTCCTCGCTGTTGAACAGGAAGCCGCACGCGCACTGAAACAAAGAAGGTGAGCGCATGGAAAAAGCAGTGTACATCGCGTGCACACACACACACACACACACACACACACACACACACACACACACACACACACACACACACCACAGCACCCAACTCGTGCACCCGTCAAGTGCCAAACACTCTTGATTCTGCTCTCTCATCTCTCACCCCGTTAGTCCTTCAACAGCCTCCCTTCGTCCGTCACACACACACACACACACACATACACACATACACACACACACACACACACACACACACACACACACACACACACACACACACACACACGGCACACTTGGCACTCGCACACGCACTCACGTGGGAGCACCAACGGAAGTTTGGGTCCTGCATCAGCTTCCAGTCGGTGAGCTTCCGGTGGAAGAGGTCGTTCAGGTCTGGAGCGATCAGACTCCGCAGCTGGAAATGGTGACAAAGAATGAAGAAAACAGCTGTATTGTCACCCTCTTTTCCCCTTTCATGAAGGGCTACCGACCCCATAACAGGCGTCGTCACTCACCAGGAGGGAGATGAAGGTGAAGTGGGTGTCGACCTGCAGCTCGTCCTGCAGGTCGGGCTTGGCGCAGACGGGGCACACCATCTCCCGGGCGTGCCGCTCCTTCACCTGCACCTCGAAGTAGCCCTTCACACAGTCCATGCACATCTTGCACTGACACAGCGGAAGGCTCATCATCTGCAATTGAAGATGAGAGGATATTAAATGTTGAAGAGGAAGAAACAGGACCTGGATCACACACACACACACACACACACACACACACACACACACACACACACACACACACACGAGTCAACACAACTTACTTTGGCACAGATACGATTACTCTTGTATTCAGAGGCTTGAAATGCATCGTGCGGACCTACACGCAAACAATACACACACAGTGCTTGTTGATTCAGGAGAATACGAGTACACACGCATGCCCAACACACCCACCCTTTGAGGACAAGCGCCATCCTGCAGCAATTACCTAACAGACGCCCCGACACGTGCATGACACACACGCATGCACCTTGCTGCTGTATTTCACACACACACACACACACACACACACGCTCACACACACATACACACACGCACACACAGGCCTGACAACAGCACGCACCTTGCTGATGGGCGACGTCGTGTAGCAGATCTCGCACTCCTGCATCAGGTAGCGCAGCGAGTCCGCCACGTTGCCGCAGTTGGCGACGGCGTCCACGACGTCGGTTGGCGTCACCGCCAGGTCGTGCGGCAGCGCCTCCAGGACCCGCAGCACATTCTCGGCGCGGCCCCACCCCGCCATCCGCCCCTCCACCAGCACCATGCGAGCTCGCCGCTGAAACGATCAGTCACATCAGATTTTCATTCACTCTCCCATGGTTGTTCCGGACAACCTGGACAATCGCCTCGTCAGAAATGACACGCAAACCCACTGCTGTTTTCTGGCTCGCGCCCTTCCCCTCACATTGGGCCACAGAGAAAACTGCGCTCTGACGCGCTGAATCGAACCCACCCATACCTCGAAAGGCACGTCTCTGTCCATGATGGTCGCCTCCGTGGCGGCGTCCATGTGGCGCTGGAAACTGCGGGTCTTGAACGACATCGACGACGACGACGCGTAGGACGATGACGTCACATCGTCCTCTCCCGCCCAAAGACGCTCTCCGAATGCTGTCAGTTTCTCCCTGCAATTTCCGCACACAACTCAGGCAATCTTGACAAAGCCAATGAGCACACACACAAAAAGAGATCTACCGACGCACAAAAAACGAGTACTCATGTTTTCAAAACTGAGTATAAACGCACACGGAACGAGAAGCGAGTACTCACACCGCCATGACCTCGAGAGCGTCGTCCACGTCGCCGTCGCCGCTGGCGAGCGCAGCGCTCGCGTCCTCCGGACTACAGTCGGACAACTCCGCCAGCTCCGAGATCTAAAACACGTGTTGCTGATCACGTGGGTTGATCTACACGGTTCGCAGAGAAAAACTCAACTTCCCGCATCCATCCACGGCAAACCGTACAGGAGGCCTTCAGTCTACAGCCACCCCTGACACTCGAAAAGGTTTCCCTAACTTTGCTTTTTTTGCGGCCACCAGCCAATCCCGCATCCCTGCGAGCTTCGAGTGAGAACTCGCTGCGCGCGCACCTTGTGTTTCCGGTCGGAGACGCACTTCTCGACGGCGCCCTCCAGGTGTCCGCTCGTCTCCACCAGGGCGCGCCTCGCTTCCGGCTCCGAAATCTGCAACCATAGCAACGTCATGTCGGATTCACACAGGACTCGCCATGCGCTTTGTCCCCCAAAACATCACAAAAGAATATCTGTCGTCGCTTGGAACCCAGCGCCTGTCGACATGTGGACATGGACGGAAAGGCCTCAAAATCCAACTGCGTAAGAAGTTTGATGTTTTGTTTTTTCGCGAATCAAGCGCTAAGACGCAAAATGTAATGCTGAATGAATCCTTCCGCGAGAATCCTTCCGCGAACGCATGAAAACAGCTGCTGTACGAGAAGCGCCCTCACACGACAGCAGATGAAGAAACTTACCATAGTTATGTTGGCATAATTGACAAGGGAGAGCTGCCCTCACCTGTCCGTGCAGAGGCTGCTCCGCCGCTTCGGGCGCCAGTGACATGAGGCGTCCAATCAGCTCCCGCCACGTGTCGCGTAACCACGACAACGCGTCCACGTCGTTGCTGTGTTTCAGCGACAAGTCCAACTCGTCAAACGTGAAGCCCTGATTCTCCGCCAACTGCAATGAAACATTGATTCACTTGAACCGCCACACGCCACAAATCGGCTGAACCCAACAAAAACAACGTTCGTTGGATTCAGGGTTTTCAGATTGCACCACAAAGACTGCGAACATGTTTTGCAACAGCAGCGAAACAAAACCCCCTCAAAAGTCATCAGACCAGTTTTACACGGCGCTTTTTGTTTTGGTTGCCGCATCGTCGCTGAGTGGACGGTGGGACATTTCCTCAGTGTCTCGACAAAAGCACATGTTAATGCATCCAGCGAAAAACAGACCTCGCGTTCTCCAGCGCAAATACCGGTACTAAAACAAGCCGAGCAATGCAGACAAGTTACTTTGGGGAAAGGGAGGAGTCAGAGAGACTGGACCCTCGGACCCCTCCAGCTCCACCTCAGTTCTCCTCCCACCCCCACTCCCTGCTCACCCGGATCAGTTTGATGGTCTCCCTGCTCATCAGCTCCGTCTCCTCGCGCTTCTTCGCCGCGACGTCTCCGAGCTGCTTCTCGTATCTGCGTCTCTTCGCTGCGGCGGCCGTGTCCACGTTCACGTTCACGTCCGGCGTCTCCTGGCGACGCGGCGCATGCGCACTGTCCGCGCGGAGTCCAGCTTCGACGCGCTGTGAAAACGAAATGAGGAAAGTGGTTGCAAAACGACGAGACTGTTTCATGCGAAACGTTTCAGCATTGTTTGGCCTTTGGTCGGGGACCTGAACCAAACGCACACCGGGTCACGTCTCGAGCCATTTCACCTCCCATCGTTCTCAATTTGACAGTGTTGAGCGCAGGATTTCGGAAGCCCGCAGGAAAACCTGGGAAATGATAGCGACTTGTGATGGTTTCGAGCGAGGCTACTGACCGCGTCGGTGAAGCTGGCGTCCACTTCATCCCCCTCCGCCATCGAGGTCCCTCCGTCCGCCACCTCCACCACCGCTCCGCCTCCCTTCTTCTTTCTCTCCTCCTCCTCCATCATCCGCTTGAACTCTTCTCTCGCTTTCTTCTTCTCCTTCGCCATCTGCAACAGTGCAATCAGAAATGTTTCCTCATTTCTGCTCCGTGAAAGTGCTGACGAACATTTCAGCAGAAAATAATCACTTTTTCAGAAGCGCGCAAAAACAAAGAAACCAGAAAACAGAAAAGCATCTCACAAGTAAACAGGAACATTGCTCCTTATGGAAACACTTCGAAGTGGTTGCCTGAATATGACACTGACCTGCTCAGCGTCCTGCTGGAAGTTGACGGCGATGTTCTTGGGCCCGACGCCGTCTCCCATTGGTCCGCTCAGTTTGTCGTCGTCAGTGACGTTTTCCTCGGCGGCGTCCACGTACTTGGGAGCGTCCGATGTTTTCTCGCAGATGAGGCAGACGCGCGTCTGGGCCTCGTTCTCGAACGTGCAGTGTTCGCAGATCCAGCGCTTCGGGTGAACGCCGAATCTCGACTCACTCGACTGGTTCCTTCTGAGAGTGCTGCGTGTGCGGGAAAAACGGGTTGTTTCACATGAATTGTGTACAACATGGGTTGTTGGACAGAACGAGTGAAAGGATAACGTGACGCTCCGTACACAGATACAGTCTCAGGTACACGCGCGCACGCTCACACAACCATGAGTGCACACACTGAGCTGACATACATGTACACAGTCACACACACACGCACGCACGCACGCACGCACGCACACACATACACACACACACACACACACCAAGCGCATGATCAAACTTACGCGACAGCGTGTTGCTCTTGTTTCTGTTTGTTTTCCCGCGGGAGAGTTGTAGGCGTCGTTGGCACAGCGACGGCAGCGGTGGCGCCACCTTTCGGCCGGGCGCCCTCGCCAATTCTGACCGGGCCTTGTGGACCGATTCCCGGCGACACCGCAACGCCTGGCGCCGGACTGTCTCGACTCGGAGTGATTGGCACCGGAGAGGGCAGCACTTCCAGCTTCAGTTCCATGGGAATTTCCTTCTTACAGTGGTGGCACACATCATTGTAGTAATTGGTAATTTTCGCGCACTTTGGGCAAGCGCCTTTGTATTCCGTGTTCACGCCAAGGACGTTGGTGGCGATGTTCCAGGGGGAGCTCTCGAAGACCTGATGACCACTTCCGGTTTGCGGCAGGTACTGCGGCTGCGCCGTCTGCACCAGACCGAGTTGCCTGGGAACGGCGGGGCTCGTAACAGGCGAGGCCGACTTGAACCCCTCGGGCTCGGATGCGGCGCGGGTGGTGGGCGGGATGTAGAACTCCCCGGGCGGGGGGCGGATGCTCTTGTGGAACGCAGCGTCGTCCTCACTCTCCTGGTAGAGTCTCCGGACCTTCTCCTCCTCCTCGAACATCTTCCTGTAGCTCTCGTAGATCTGTAGCTCCCTGAGCAGCTCTGCTTTCTTGCGCACGATGTCCTGGTAGAGTGAGCTCTCCAGGAAGTTGGGCTCGTGCGTGATCACCAACTGTGCAACAGAGAAAACGACTGAGACAAAAGGCCGCGTTTGACGTGGCGTGTCAGTGCGCTCGGCAAGCATGAATTGTTGTTGGGCTCCGCATGAAAATAAACATTTCTGAATTTCACTGCTGCACCAACAAGAAGCAGTGCTCAAGGCAACTGCAGTGCGAAGTCCCTTTCCCTTGCCGGTAATGTTGCCGATTCTTCCTTGTCCTCCTTATCTTCTGTAGAGAAGGGGGGTCTGGGGGTGGGGGCTCTGAGGGTGGGGGGAGGGGGAGGGGAGGGGGCAGGGGATACTTCATCCACCTTGCCATATACTGCACTACCACATGGTGCTTCGCCCCAAAGGGACTTCGCACAAATAGAACGTCCCAGTACGTGAACGCGCAACAAATTGCATCTTTGCAGGAGTTGTCTCGCAAATCAACGGAGCCCCCTCCCCACCTCTTAAAAAAGTTTTGCTCCCGCTCCTCCAAATTTGTTCACCAGAGGGAGTAGCGGAGAAAAACGCACCTGCAGATTCTCCTCCATCTGCTTCATCTCAGTCGTCGTCATTATCACAAGCGCCTCCAGTTTGATTCGCTTCAGCTCGAAGTTGGGGATGCTCAGAATCTCCCGGATCGTCGGCTTCACCTGCGCCGCCGGAGCGACGCCGCCGGATTCAGATGGCGCCACTTCCGCCCGCTGCGCCATCTGCGGGGGATTTTGAGCCGGAAGTTCCTTGGCGTGCTGTCCGCCGGACTGCATGTAAATCCCGAGTTTGTGGATCTGACTCTGCAGGTCGAGGTTCGACCGAATCGTTGTCGGGTTTTCGGAGCTGCTCGATGACGTGTTCGTCAGAGTGCGATCGAAGATCGGGAGGGCCGGCAATTCATTTCGCGGAATCCCTGGTCTTCCTTTGCTGAAAACAAAAAGCAATTCTTGTTTGTCAAATGATGAAAACAACGCGGAAGGAAATCACTTCGGAAATGGGAAGAACTTTGTCCGGAGGAGTGCTCACATCCTGTTGTGTAAAACCAGAGTTCGAACTCAGGATCCCCCAGATCCCCGAAAGAACCCAAAGTTCTCCTATTGTCGTCAAATTATCAAAGTTGAAATCTCCACATCCCCATTCCAACCCCCGTGAGACAACTGAACTCGTCCCACCACGAGTTCCCAATGTATCTGTGAACATGTACAGCAATAAATCCAACAGGGAAAAAGACTCAGGGCTCAAAGATAATCTCAGACACGGTTCGCTTCTGTTGCAGACACAGGTGTCGCACTCTTGTGTGATTCCAGTCTCAAGAAGATGCACGTCATCTTACTGACCCAGGAATGACCCTGATGACCTCGCTCTTCTGGGTCTGTCCCTCTTCCTCCTCCTGCGCCCTGTTCGGAGCCTCCCTCGGGACCGCAACCGGCTTCTGCGTCTCTACGCGAGGGGGAGACACCGCTGCAGCTTTTACTTCCGGTTTCTTCACATCTAGCAAACAAGAACAAACGATAACTTTCGTCGGAATCTGATGTTGAGATGCACAATCAACTGCGAGAAAGCCATTTATCTGATGTGAGGTGGGCATGCGTTGGCCAATGTGGCCAGTGGATCGGTTGAGTTTTCACTTCGAATGACTGGAAAACCTTGAACAAATTGCCCATCCCAAACTTTCCTCCAACAAGGGCACGAATTTCACATTTTCCTGAGTGTTTTCGTTCTTTCGTTTGAGCTTGGAGCCGTCATCTTGGTTCAGATCCTCTGACCCCAATCAGTACGTACTGGCTGCTGTCCTCTGGTGGGTGCTGCGCTTCGGGTGTTTGTGCCACGTGGCGTCGCAGCCGCGACACAGCACCTTGGCGTCGCACGCGTCGCAGCGCAGCAGCACGTCCTCTTTCCCACAGATGTCGCAACCCGCGATCTCCTCTGCAAAAAGAGGTACACGCAAAGCGTGAGAGTCGCAGCCGCAGCTAACATGCGTCCTGCATCGACATCTCAACACTGAATCCACCGGTACGTCGACACGCAGGTGAAAACGGCGTTGGTGGGAAAACGGGATCCTTGTCTTTTTTGTTGCACCCTGCAGACTCCATGACGGGTGCGCCGGGGAGGGAGGGAGCGTGGAGCAGCAGGGAGACAGGCAGGGATTCTCACCTGGGGAGGGGGCGGCCGGCTTCATGACGGGCACAGCGGGGGCAGGCAGCGTGACGGGTCCGGAAAACGGGCTGAGTGGGTTGACAGCCTGCGAAACGTTGCGGATCTCAGCCGGGTACTTTGCGTCGTTTCTCTCCTCGACATGATTCTGAAACACACAGGGGTCAATTCACCAAAGGCCTTTGGAAAACACGCTTTTTACAAGTGGGTGGTGCCGTCAGTACAGTTTTGCATTCCCACACCATCTCTCTCGCTAGAAAGCTCAAATTCAAGTTTCGTCTTCAGGAAAACCGGCAAACGTTTCCAGAAAGTCCCCTTCGGTTTGAACCTGGTTGAAGCAAGCAGACAATTGTCTTGCAGACCAGACATCCCACCCCCCCCCCCCCCAAAAAAAAAAAAAAAAAAAACATGTTTGTGCCTCTCCCACTGTGCTCAATTTGGCAAATTGTTCAACTGTGATTCTCTCAAAGTCTGGATCGTGGGGCCCAGTCCTACAGCGACAAAATGCTGATGTACTCACAATTGTGGGAACGCTTGTGGGAATGTTCGGTGCGACTGACTGGAGAGTATCACAGAAAGACTCGAAGGCGTTGTGTGGCAAGTTCTGCAGTACCCTGCAAAGAAACAGACACGTTCAGGCAAAACCCGAAAGTTCAGCGTGGGCGATGTTCAAGTTTTGGAAAGAGTGGCAAAAGAAACTGGATTGGAACGAAAATCTTTGCTGAATGTGTCATGTGATAAACCTCTGAAGATCTACCAGTCAACAAGTGCTGAGTCTGCACAGTGCAAAGGAACTTGCACAGAGATGCATCTCTTGACGCCTGAGGGCTCGTTGATTGGAACATGGACACAGTGGGGAACAGAACTCACCGCGCGGCGCGCGGCAGGTGCTCCTCGATGAGCTCCGGGTGCGGGTGGCGTCCCTCGAGGTAGAGCTGCGCCTCCTCCCGCGCCATCAGGATGTCCGCCGTGACGCCGGCGACGCGCGTCGCGTCCGGCTCCGTGACGTCACCGTCGGCGCCGGGGAAGGAGACGCCGTCCGGGATCTGCACCGTGTACCCGTAGCTGCGCAGGATCTCCCTCCCTCCCTGATAGACAATGGGCGTGTTCGTTTCGTGGCATTTACAATTACCACATCGTGAACTCCTTGATTTTGGAGAAAACCCGCGCCAACGAACTTCTTTTTTTCACACTGGATGTCTCGGGTTTTCTGGAAATTTTGAGACAACAAGGGCTTTCAGTGGAACTCACCACCATCCAGTCGACCTTGTCTGAGAAGACGCCGTTGGCGAACATGACGGATCTCCACATGGGCGGGCGCGCATGCGTCGGGCGCAGCAGGTTTCGCCCGTATTTCTCCAGGATACTGAACGCCTGCACCACTCGTGTCAGCGTCTCCTTCTGAACACGTACAGAGAAACGAGAAATTTGCCATGCGTAAGAGTCCAAGCTCGCGTGAGCTTACGTGCACGAGTACGAGGCTGATACCAAAACTCTTTCCTGCCGATGTCGCTTATTTTTGTTGTTCGGTCAAGATCTTCACACTCCCATTGGTCAGCAATGGTGCCAGGTGATTGAGAAACAAAAGAAGTCGACCAGAGTGTCGCGTTGCCAAGAACATGACCAGGAAAGAGTTTTGGTATCGCCTCGTATGTTTGTGTGTTCGCAAATCCCCCCAAGCGGAACTGTTCGCGCAAACTTCCCAGAGCTACTCATATTTCAACCAGGCGCCCATTTCAGCCTCCATTTTACACAAGTTCTCAAGGTGTCCCGATTTGGCATGTGTGTTCAAAACTTGCAGGACTTTGTGGCACATCATCTATGTGCGTCAGGACAGATCAAGCTGGAAGACTAGAAATAGCCAGCCACACTCCAATTCGCCCTTTGTGTGACAAGTCACAGGTACGGTTCTTTTTCTCGAAAGCCACACTCCCGGAAGCATTTTGTGTCAAAAGTCAGAGGTGCGGTTCCCTTTCTCTCGACGAAGGTTGGGCCCCCTCTCCCCTGGATCTGCTGGCCAGTTTTGGATCCCAGGTGTGAGTCTGAGGTCGTCCTCACCTCGGCTGATTCGCGGAGGATGTCTGTGATCGGGATGGTGCTGTACTTGAGCAGCAGGTCGCAGTGGACGTCGATCAGAGCCCGGATGTGCGCGAGACAGTCGTCCCGAGTGTAGTTCCCATTCGAACTCTTGATGACGTTCGATAGTTTCCCCTTCGTGATTCTGACCTGTAAAATCGAAATGGTTTCAGTCCACACAAACAGTCGAATGAAGCCAGTTTACCACAAGCAAAGGCTTTTTTGGTTCAACTGTTTGTCACAGCGTGTCAGGTATTGAGATGCGATTCACAGCTAGAACATTGCGCACGTGGATGTGTCAGTATAACGCTCAGCGGTGAAGTTACTTGACCAGTCTGCTTCGAAAAGGTCTAAGAATCAGCAGCTCTGGTGTTGGCCCTGATCAACCTCATCGGTTAACATGCAAAATCTGTTTTCTGATGCTCCTCGCGGTATGTTTGCGCTCCTCGTCCAGACATTGTGTTGCAGACAATGATGCAACCAACACCACTGCCATGATACGAGGATAGATTCATTTCTGGTTTCCCTGCGATCGTGTTCATGATGAAGGCCTGCGCAAGCATTTAACAGAAACTCCTTTGTGCACAAAACAGTCTGAGCGCCGTGCGAGGTGACCATGCTGATCAATGTTCATGCAGGGAAGCCAGAAGTGAATCACCCCTCGTACGAGTACCAGAAGCTGAGAGAATCACAATCTCCTCACACACACACACACACACACACACACACACACACACACACACTCACACAACCTGAGCCTCAATGAGCCGTTTCTGCAGATCTTCACTCAGGTTGAGGGAAGGGAAGGGCTGCGCTCGACCCGCCGCCATGTTGTCCAGGAACTGAGGAAAAATAACACGAAATCATGTGACGTGTTACGGTGATTTATCCTGTGGAAAATGGGCCACACTGTGGTTAACTTACTGATGGTTGGATATGGACTGTGGATCTGCATGTCGACCAACAAGGACATTTACTTCCTTGATCTGAAGAGTGACGCGTGTAAATTGGCCCTTTTTGCCCCAGATTTTCAGACTGAGTTTGGTGTGCATTTTCTCTGTGTGAGAGTCTCTGGATTGTGTCTAGACTCTACATTAGAACGACGAACCAACCTTGCTGAAGAGTTCTCGAATGTCGATATAGATATGATCTAGATTCTGGTGAACATTGTTTTGTCTGAGACGTGCCAAAAACATTTTGAAAGTGACCAAGTTTCGAAATTCTTTGCTTACCTTTTCTCCTAGACAGCTGTCTGTCACACTTTCCGGTGAATCGCTTGTCCTGAAACGCTGTAGTCAGATGCAGGTAAATTTGGTGAGTTCATATCCAATGGAAGAACTTTGCTCTGTGCAACACAGTCTTTATCTAACGGCGAAAAATCACCAGTTATGGAATTGATCCAAAACATGTCATCGGGCTTTCCCCGTCGTGATGACGTCACACGCAACGACCTTGAGCGGATTCTCCCCAAAGGTCGTGGTTTTATTTCGAGACAATGGTTTTGTTTTGGTCTCAAAAAATTGCAAAACACTTTGGTTGGCTCTGTGTTTTGACTTTTGTCACATGATATGCTTCAGTGGTTACGTTCTGGCAAATGCGACTGCAGGACGTGAAATGCCCAGAAGAAAGGAGGCGGTCTTTGCAACGCTTGTCGTTCAGTTTGATACGTGGTGCCGTTCATAAATTTACAAACCCCCAAAGAGTCGGAGTTTTCAGATCTGCACGAAGCCCAGTTGATGGGAGTGATTTGCTCGTTTCCTGATCGCTCCGAATCTTTGAAACGAACACTTCGCCCTTGACCTCAATCTTGGATCCGCTGGCGATATTGATCTGTTGCTGACAAGAGACCCGGACGTCAGCAGCAAAGGTATCGAACAGCAACAAAACACCGTATGCGTTGTAGAAATAACTGTAATAATAACACGTAACACAACTTTCAACAATCACCACAAGCCACAAGAAAAGGTCAAAATAGTTTCGTCAATACACTGTAAAGCTGCTAGATCTGGATCACAAAAGGCACGTCACTAGTTTTCGCGTGAAAATACGCACCCGTTGTGCGACAATAACTTTTGATAGAAAAATGTTCTGTGTCTTTGAAGCTGTATCTTTCAAGAGAGCCGGTCTTTCGGCTCCTTCACCCAATCACAGAAATACTGCCAAATTTCCTGAAAGATTTCGGAATAAATTTTCCTCTTGCCAGCCTGAGCTCTGGAAGACCAAAAACGCCCCTTGTCCACAACACTGCAAAACGGTTCACGTTTACACAAGCCATTGTTCCAAGACAAGTAATCCAGTCAAGTGACTTTTCTCGGACAACAGATATTTGGTCCAATTGAGTGGTCTTCTCTTCCGAGTTTTTGAACATCGTCTATGCATCTACTTCCCATTGAGATCAAACATTTTTGCAGGCCAAGAACCAAATTTTAACTTCGAGGAAAATATGAAGATTACCTCTCTTGGAAACAAACAAACGGACACAACTGATGTCAGGGCGAGTGTGGAAGGAGAGAGTCCAGTGGGCAAGACAGGGGCAAGAAACACCAAAACTGAAAATCAGCAAACACAATGCACAACTCTCCAGTTCTAGATCTACATTTCGCAAAAGTCTTTGCTCATTGCCCATGAACACATGTGATCATGTGGAAGCCTGAGGTACACGTATCACGCCGCCAAGTACAAAACTAAAGATACGCTCTGGCGGATCCAGGGTCGGTCAGAGCCTCCCCCCCACTCCTCATTTTCAAATAGTTTTGTGTTTCCCGCCTCTTCGAAGTCTGAGTGGGTTGGTTGGTCCCGAGGTTGGGGACCCGCACAACAATCCTGGGTCCGCTTGAGACATGGGTATTGCAGCTGGAAAAAGATGTATAGGGAAGGCAGAACTTTATGGACGTTTTCTTTTGTTGCATCTGTTGATGAGCAAGAGACAGAGAAAAACAATGTCGCACAACCAGCAAGTTTGAATCTGCAGTCGTTTCCCAGTTTCTTTTCGAAGAAACGGGTCGTTCGAATCGGGCGACGAACACTCCACGTGTCTTGACAGCAGCGAATCTTCATATGCAGAATGCATTCAATACGCCATTACACAGTCAAGTAGAACGCGCCGACCTGGAGCTCGACGCGCAAAACGAATGCCCCAATTTGTCTCGCAGCGTCACTCCGCCTCGGCGGATTCTAAAGTATCTTCTCGTATCACGGTCTTCATGACGTCGTCGCACATTTTCTGTTCTTCCAACTCGCGCTTTTTCTGAAACACAAACCTGACGTTGTCGTCTACGTCACAAACACTGACACAAACGCACCCACGCCCATGTGCCCAACACACGCACACACACACACACGCACACACACACAACGCACCTGCGCGTCGAGGACGACGATGCGCCCCTCCAGCTGCGGCGCCACTGCGCGCTGAATACTCTCCAGCTCCACCGACTGGATGCTCTCGCGCCGCAGCAGCGCCACCCTGGTGGCGCCGGGCGACGTAATGCTCGTCTTGCGCGTCAGGACGGGCCGCCCGCCCGCCGGGGGTGGCGTCGCCATCGCCGTCGGTTCGGCGCGGGGCACGACCGGCCCGTCCACAGCGTCACCCAGCTGCCGCACCAGCCGCGCCTTCCTGGAGACAAACGTTTCACGTCGAACTCGACACGAATAATTCCCTCAACTACATCTTGAAACTCTCCCCTCGCCCCGTTGACTCACGCAGCGCGGTCCAACTCACTTGCTGAGCGAGATGATGGCTTGGTGGTGCTTGATAACGCGCCAGTGTTTGCTCATGGCTTGACTCGGGCTCGACTCCTCCGCCTCGGCCTGCACGGCGCGCAGGTCGCTCACCGTCTTGAAGTGGTTGAGTACGGCGTTGGACAGCACCGGACACTCCTCCTCACCTTGCTGCAGAAGGAACGCAGTGAGGCTGGCTCAACACTCGAGTTCCACACACGATCACATAAATCTGTCAACCGGGATATGACTCGTTTTTGACAAAACAAACCACAAACCAATGAAATTGTCTTGCAGGTACAAGAAAAGATTACCAGCTATGAGTGTGAAATAGAAGAGGATTTAGATCGGCTCTTCTGAGAAAAGTTATTTTTCTGATGTTAGAAAAGTTTTCGAGAAGGCATCAAAGACATCTGATCTAAGCTGCGCCGTGCATCGAAGCTTACCAGAACTTCCGCAGTTTTCAGACATTCGTAACCATCCTTGCCGTTCCGCAGGTAGTTTTTAGTAGCCAGGCGGTAGTACTGCAGCACACAAAACAGAAGCAAACATGCAGCACCGTGAACCCCCATGTGTTATGCGCACTCACCAAGCGTTCACAATGTGTGAGCGCTGTGTACCCGTCCTTACCACGGGCGAGGTACGGTTTGGTCGTCAGACGGTACCACTGGAGTAAGAGAAACGTGACCAGATTATTCGAATGAAATGCTGTGACAGATGTTCACCGCTCCTGGCTGGCACACTGGACACCAAGGCAATGCAGCTCTAAATTTGGGGAAAAAGCCACAACCTGCACGTCTACAATCGCGCGACAAAATGCATGGGTGACGAGCACAGACACAAACACACGTTAACCCGCAGACACAGACAAACACAGACAAACACACACACACACACACACACACACACACACACACACACACACCAACGCGCGCGAATCAGCGACACAGAAATGCGTGAAGCGACACATAAATGCGTGTGAGCTTTTGCTACACAAACCAAGCAGTCACCCCACACGTACTCATGATGCGACGAATGAATCGCTGCAGCCACAACCAATGTCACATCTAAAACAGTGAGGCCTGGTTCACACTGAACGTGCCAAACGTTGTGACACACCGCTCATTGACTTGAACAGAGGTACAAAGCGTGACACATCCAGTGTGATACCATGATGAGTGTCGCACCATGCGAAGAGTCACCGCAGTGAAACAACGAACCTCACGCAACACCGTTTGAATCAGGGCTTCACTGATTCAAACTGCAACGCGAACGTTAGAAGACGACAGTTCCAGGGGTCCGCCTGGTTCCCCTACAGTCACAACACAAGACACAGACACCGATCAACGCTGGGAAAACCTGCGAGTTGTGCACGAATAACTGGTCTTCACGATTGAAAACTACTGTGCGATGAACTGCGACACGATCCGCCAAGATTTCAGATTCTTCGTCGTTCAGCATCGCTTTGACGAGGCATGTTGAAACGGAATCCATCCTTGGTGCGTGTGTGTGTGTGTTGGTGTGGGTGTATGCAGGTGTGTGTTTTGCGCGCGGCACGGTGTGCGTCTGCCCTTCCTCACCTCGTCCATGTTGAGCACCTCGCCGCGGATGCGCACGAGGCTGGGGTCGACGCGGCTCCCGGGCGGCGCCTCCGGGTCGAAGGCGAACGTGAAGCCCGACACCTGAGGGAACCGCCCCTCGAGCTTCGGCCACTGAGACACGCCGTTCTCCAGCGCTGCGTGCAGGTCCCGACCTATCACAGGCAATGTGAGATAACAGGAGTGTGTGTGTGTGTGTGTGTGTGTGTGTGTGTGTGTGTGTGTGTGTGTGTGTGTGTGTGTAGGAGGGGCTGACGGGTGTTTGCAGGTTTGTGTGCGTGTGACACAGTGAGAAGTGAAGAACTTCATGTCGCAACCAAAACCGAGCATGTCCACACGCTTGTGGTGTCGAGCAACGCCTGAAGATGAACGCGGCCTCACCTTGGCACTTAAGCACGACCATGGAGTCCCCTATCGGCAGGATCGCCATCAGGTCCCGGACGCGGAACGGGCCGCACGGGTGCAGCGTGTCGGAGCGCAGCGTCCCCGAGTTGAGCAGCGCCACGTCGGCGTGCGTGCACTGCCGCATCACGTCCGTGATCAGGTTGCCTGGAAACACATGACAATACATCGTTAGGACTGGGGCTTGCGCCGATGTGGTTTGGCTCATCTCCCCACACTGTCCGCAAACAAACCATCGCACACGACCGCCACCTTCAACGCCCTATTTACCGCTATCAACCCACTTGAACGGCGAACAGGTCAGCACATTTTCAAGTGGTGTCATTTGGCGCGTGCGACAAGGTAACGGTAGAGTCTAATACGTACGTAAGAAAATCGACTCTTACTTCACACAATTCTCGTGATGTTTGAAAGATGGGAATATGCACATGTTTCAGCAACCAGATGAGGAATCTGAAAGTGTCACATGACTGAAGTGACCAGTTCCCAGTTCTGTACAAATTTTTGTGGGCGGATCCACGTGACACAGATCTGGACTCGAAAACTCATATCATTTCTGCAAGGAATAGATCTACTGATTTCACACAGATATGTTCTCAATTCAAACATCTGTCTGTTGAACGCACAACGGATGTCAGGGACGGATCCAGGTTTTGTTGAGGGGGAGGGCGGTCCCCTGGGCAGAGGACCAATTGAATCTCACCTTGACCATTTTTCACGCAGTTCAAGTCAGGAGGGCACCATCCCACTGGATCTGCCCCTGAAGAACGTCAAGTGACCTTGCTGCACTGAACACAACACAAGTTCCGCAGGCTGGTCACCAGGCCTTTCGCAGCGAAAAATATTTTCGCACGCTCGGTGTGTCCACCCCTTTTCTCCGCAGACTTGTTTGTCACGAACACAGGGATAGATTTCGCGTTGTCTGGCTCCTTTTCCGACGAAGCGATAAAGTTACATGTCACATGGTCCCTGGACGCGAACATTTGCCGCTTTAGGTGCCGCAAGAAGCCAGATAAGTTCGGAGGCCTGAGATACGGGCACCTCCCCCCGCCCCCCGCCGCAGTTCCGTCGCCGTGATCCAAACCAGGCAGCAGCGCAACAGGTAAGTGTGTTTCCTTCAGCGTGACATGGATATTCCGTCGCAGCTCACAAATGTGCAAAATGTATGCAACAACTGCTTGCGTTGCGTGCTGCACAGTCCAACATGATCACCGATAAACTTCCGCAATGATTGTTGAGCACAAGTCGGTTTGTCGCGCGCGCTGCGGGCCAGATTCACACCAAGCGCGTCACGCATTGCGTTCGTTACACAAGGAAACGAGTGTTTGCGACACAGCGGCCGTCGACTCCGCACGACGCGTCCAGCGAAAGAAACGGGACTTTTTTTTCGCAGGTGCCAGCAATGTTCCACAGGTCTATCCAGGTCATTCCGTTCCTCCTCTGTCCGCAACAATATGCGTCCCGAACATGGACAAAAGCAACTTGTAAAAGGACTCGTGGCTGATTTTCGTGTGGAGTGATGACGTGGAAATTTGAAACTCAAACGTCCGTCACTGGTACTCGTAGATGTCTTTGGTAAAAACGTCACGTTTTGTCATCTGGCAGAAGAGTGTCACCAAGTTCGAAAATCTAAACGAAGCCAAACCCGACACAACCAGCACTCTTCACACCTGTTCTGTGGGTGTGGTCACGACACGAAGACATGAACACGGCCCCAAACAAAACATGTGACAGACATGTCAGCTTCTATGTCTGACGATTGGCAACAAAGCTGCTCCAGCCAGACACATTTCAAGGGCGGATCCAAAGGGGCTTTTACTCAGTCACCCTTCTGTTGAGTACGTGTGGTCAGTTTTGGGCCTGGTCACACCGGGTTTTGGAACGAACACTGACAGTAAGTGACATCAAAGAGCCGCACCAGTTGGCGTGGTGAAACAGGCACATGGTGTGTGTGTTTCACCACACCCTGTTGGTGTGGCCACAGGCGAAAATTCAATTTGCTGCAAAACGTTTTTGTTTTCGTGTGGTGCCAGCCCAATGTTGGATCCACTCTATTGCAGGATGTCGGACACGCGCAGCCGCAGCAGCAGCGGAAGCGGTGGCGACGCCACCGGCCACCTGCTGCAGTGCCCGCTCTGCAGCGCCCCCTACGACGAGTACGATCACGAGGCCAAGCTGCTCGCCTGCCACCACTCCCTGTGCCTCGGCTGTGCGAAGCAGCTCGCCATCGACAGACAGAGCTTCAAGTGCCCGCTGTGCAGGAGGAAGACCGCCGTGCCCCCGAAGGGCGGGGTAGCTGCCCTGCAGACCAATTTCTACGTCTCAAGCGTGCGGGACATCGTCGTTCCAGGGACCTCGACCATGGAGAGTTGCCCCAAGCACACGGGTCAGCCGCTGCTGTTCTTCTGCGAGACGTGCATGCAGCCGATATGCATGAACTGCACCGTCCTGGATCACGAAAAGTCCTCTGGACACGTCATCAAGGACATCACGGACACAGTCAAGCTGCATTCGGAAATTCTGCAGTCCAAGATACAGAAGGCTGACAAGGCCCTCGCCTCGCGGCTCAACACCCTGCAGTGCCTCAAGACAGAGATGGGGACCCTGGAAACCACCAGGGCCGTCGCTGTGGACCAAGTCAATGAAACGTTCGTCCAACTCCAGTCCAAACTCGAGGGCAGGAAGAACGCTCTGCTCAAAGAAATAGCGGACACCCACGACACCAAAAAGAAAGAAATAATTGAAAAGGCACAGAGCATCAAAAGCGAAGCAAAAGAGCTGCAGGAACTGAAGACCGGGTACCAGGAGACTGTGGACACCGGGAACCCGATCAAGATCGTCAAGGCGGCCACCAACATAGAGGCGGTGCGGTCCCTGGAGCTCATGTACCAAAACGAGACTCTGGCCGCCGAGACCAAGGGCTTCATCGAGTGGCGCTACCAAAAGGGACTGACCACGTTCGTCGAAGCCATGAACAGTTTCGGAGAAATTTGCACCGGAAAAGCGTTACCCGGTCAGGTCGACGTTTCCATTCCCCACTGCACCGCGGGTCTCCTCACCACTGTGAAAGTGGAGATTCTCTCCACTGAAGGCAACGAGATTGACGGTCTTCCGGTCACCGTCAACGTCACCGCGCCCAATGACGCCAAGCTCCCCAACAAGACGCAAAACCAGGGCAAAGGTGTCTACCTGGTGCGGTTCCGACCCCAGATCCCTGGGCCGCACACACTGAGCATCCTGCTGCTCAACAAGCCGCTGTGCGACAACTCGACCCGCGTCTTCGTCGTCGAGAGCAACAGCCCCGTCCAGGTCATCGGCTCCGAGGGCAAGAAGGACGGCCAGCTCTTCCACCCCACCTCCGTCATACTCGGCCCCAACAACCTCCTCTACGTCGCTGACATGGGCAACAAACGCATTCAGATGTTCGACTTGGAAGGGCGGCCGGCGGGCACGTTCGGAGTCGGGTCCAGCAAGGCGACGACCTACGACATCGCGATCAACACGGCGACAGAAGAACTGTTTTGCACCAAAGTGGCGCCGGATGAGGAGACGGGGCGCATGGTGGCCAACAGCGTGCGCGTCTTCGGGTTGGACGGGGAGAAGAAGCGACAGTTCATCAACCGCGGCATGGTCAATGCGCTCTTCATCACACTCAACTCCAAGGGGTGGATCATCTGCTCCGACGCCGCTGACAACTGCGTCTACATCCACAGCAAGGAAGGCACGGTCCTGCGTAAGTTCGGGTCAGCCGGCGCAGAGCCGGGCCAGTTCCAGTTCCCGTCCGCCATTTGCGTCACGAGAACCGACGAGATCTGCGTTTCTGACACGCGCAACCACCGCATCCAGATCTTCAAAGCGGACGGCAACTTCATCCGGGAGTTCGGTGTCCATGGCGACGAGCCGGGCCAGCTCTTCTCACCGCGAGGGGTCACGGTGGACGCTCATAGCAACGTTCTGGTCGCTGACAGTCAAAACCGGATCCAGGTCTTTCGTCCCGATGGAACTTTCGTGTCTTTGATTGACAGCCAGAAAGATCCAATCAATGAGCCGTACAACATGGCCGTCACTCAGGACGGTCACGTGTACGTGGCCGACTTCAAGAACAACTGCGTCAAGAAGTTCAAATACATGTGACTCGCATTGCTTGCAGCTGCGCAGTGCAATAAATCCACGCTGAAGCCAAACCAAATGATCTGTCCCTTGTTGCCAAAATTGATAAGTTGTAGTCCCAATGAAATAAAGTGATTGTGTTTCTGTATCCGTTTTGGACCTGCCTCTGTTCGTGAAAGGTATCGCAAGAAAAGGAACCAAACTTGACGCAACAGACAAGAACTCTTGGGAGTGTTGACAAGCGCCTTGGGGGTGTTTCGGGTTCATCACCCAGTATCTTGTGGTGAAACCATGAGGTGTGTATGTACTCACCGAGATTGGACTCTGCGGTCCGGACGGTCTTGAACTTCCCGTCCAGATCGACGTCGATGTTTCCGATTACGTTGTCCATGTGTGCGCCCAGCTGGTCTGCAACGGTTTCAAACAAGTGGATGTCAAAGAAGCATCAAAGACGGTACGCGCAGTGGTGGTGAACTGCATTCACACACACGCGCGCGCGCGTAACCAGTTTGATTGGCAGGAAACCAGTGGTGGTGTTCGCATTTTGATACTCCATTTGTTGACGTGGGTCTCCGCAAGAAAATGAGGCACTCCCGATTTTGTGGACCTCTGTGTCCCTCAAGGTCACTGAGGCCTGTTTCAATTGACACGGTCCTCACTCACTTTTGACGCTGACGCGTGAAACACAAAACTGGTCGCAGTCCACGCACCCATGTACTCGTGCACGATCGCCTTCATTTCCGGTTCCTCCTCAACGCTCGAGTCCACGACCACCTTTTCCACGTGCACGTCCACGTGCTTCCGGTCCTCTGAGAAGGTGAGTGTCACCTGACTCAGCTCCCGGAAGTCCGTCCCGCTCTTTATCACGTACTTCCCGTTGACCTGAGAAATTCATACGCAACGGCGTCATCGAACACACCGCGGACGTGTTTTCTCAAGAGAAGGCGCCACTCGATTGTTCATGAGAAGAGCGCACCTGCTCCACGTTGTAGTCGTGGTCGTGACCCCCGAGGATCAGGTCGATCTCGTCCACGTTCTCCGCCAGACGGCGGTCGTTGGGCCAGCGCATGTGCGTCAGGGCGATGATGTAGTCCGCCCCCTGAAACCAGAGAAAACCACCTGTGGGACATGTCAGAACTTTGGATCACACACACAACACACACCACAAACGCACGCGCACACATACAAACAAGCGCACGTAGACACACATGCACACACAAGAGCGCACACGCACACACACACACCTGTTCCCTGAGCTCTTGCGCCAGCGCGCGCCCCTCCTCGACGAAATCGAAGAAGGTGATGTCGTCGGGGTCGATGGTGGAGAGTGTGGCGATCCACTCCTCCTCGACCAGCCCGAGCAGGCCGAACTGAAATGAAAAATGCTGTTGAATAATTTTTTGCGTCTTCAACTCATCACTGGATGCGCCGCGGTATTTCCCCAGTGGGCGCTGCAGCGCAAAAGGCACCACCGTTTTTGCAAGCGACATGTATACCCATTGACATGTTCGCTGGGCGGTTTTGGCCTTGAGCTGGTTCATCTCAATCACCGGTCGCAACGCGTGATCCATCCAGCATGAACCCAGCCCAACGCCCGGTGCTCATGGCACGTACCTTGATACCCTGCCACGGAATGATTTTGGAGATGATGCCCTTGGCGAGAGGCTTGTCGTCCAGATTGTCTATCACGTTGCTCAGCAGCCACGGGAAGTTGCACTGTTCCGCCATCTCCTCCAGGGCCGACACTCCAAAATCTGCCGCACACACAACACTCAATGACCGTGACAAGTGAGATGACAACATAAATTTTCACAACGTGCACGCGTGATTCGTGCAGTTTCGACGACAAAGGCCATTCATGCCTCTTGCAGGGTCAAAGTTTTCGCTCAGATCCGCACGCCTCTGCAGTAAACATCGAATTTATGGGAAACAAGCCAGATGGGCTAAAGCGAGCGTGACGTGTTGTGTCCCTCCACAAGTCAATGGTTTCTAATCCGTGTTGTGGAGGGACGCGACGTGTCGGCTCTTGTGAACACAGCTCATGAGTCAGAACGAGACGATGTACGCACCGAAGTCGTGGTTCCCGTAGCATGCGCACGTGATGTTCATCCCGTTGAGGATGGGCACCATCTGCTTGCCTTTCACGATTGTACTCACTGAAACAAAAGGAAAACTTCGCACAAGAGCGCTACGTGGTGCGATTTTGGGCAAGTCAAAGGCTGCTGCACTGCTTCTTCCTGAATCCCCCTCCCAAGGGGGACTGAAAACAGTGATATTGTGCTATTATGTATCTATTTTCTAATTAATTATTGTAAAAATATTCAGAATATTAAAAATTGTCAGGAGTTGCCAACACCCCCTACTGGGGGAGGAGTGTGGTGTGACACACTAGCTGTAAAATTGTAGTTAGAACCACAACTCACCAGATGGCCTGATCGAATGAAGGTCAATAAATATGGAGGTTCCCACCCTCGGGCACACTCTCTCCTGAGATACCACCCTGTGTGTTTGTGATAACAATACAACACACACACACACACACACACACACACACACACACACACACACAC